>Ga0065711_1026381_pt1 | contig 74670 bp, 31 predicted proteins | sample Hoacrofraction12_FD_59098 | JGI IMG/M metagenome (GOLD analysis project Ga0065711, IMG submission 59098) | Hoatzin crop microbial communities from Cojedes, Venezuela - Epithelial fraction 12 v2 (version 2) | ecosystem: Host-associated > Birds > Digestive system > Esophagus > Crop | place... | reverse complement strand
CTCTGGAGATATTCAAGACCCGCCTGGACAAGGTCCTGTGCAGCCTACTGTAGGTGACCCTGCTTCGGCAGGAGGGTTGGACTAGATGACCCACAGAGGTCCCTTCCAACTCCTACCATTCTGTGATTCTGTGATTCTGTGATTCATTTATCCCTAAACAGCACATGATAAAATAGTGGCATCCCACATGTCTTCTCTTCCTGGTACTGAGAACATTTGCAGGGTTGCAAATCTGCACTGGGGCTATTTTATCTGTTTTGTCTTTCAGATGTCATTAACTCATCAGATATGCACTGTAATGCATTTCTGGCTTTGACTTGGTTTTCTTGAAGTATAGGAACCAAATCTGGGATCAGCAAAAACTTTGATGGGTTTTAAAAACCAATCTCATTAGAAGTTAGGTCAGAATAGTGTAATGGGAGAGGTCTAGGGACAGGAACTGTAAGAACAAGAATGCAAGGATGGAAGAGACTGCTGAAAGAATGTGCAATTTGGAAGCCAGAACATGGACAATTATGTGAAAGATATTTTTTTTTTCTTTTGGAAGCGGAAATTAATAACGCGGCTGTGTTGTAGCAAAGAAATAATCTTTATATAAAAACCTGATTTGAAAATGTGCTGAGAGAAGCACTTGTAGCAAACTGCAGATCTCTTTATTGGTCTAAAAAGCCCAGAGATTGTACCATTTCCTGCAAACTGTCAGTTTTTGTGACTTTGTTAATTACCAGTCAGAGAGGTGCAGGGAATGCCTGAATGAACGTGCAACAAATAACAATTCGTACTGAGTATCAAGTTCTGTTTTGGTTGAAACCATGTTTTTTCTTTGTCTAAGGAGATGTCTGTGCAACCCACTCTATACTTTGCTATTTTATCCAGCTGCAGCTGTTGCACAAGCAATAGCAGAACTAAGTGGGACATGAAAATTCCAGCTTTGCTTTGGATGTATTTGTTTTTTCATGCCTACTTTGGGATGCTGTATTGCTTTCTGTGAATCAAATGAGTTAGTTTTATGTGTGCTCATTTTTGGGAGGATGAATCCCGAGTATAAATGTGTGCAAATAATTTCAAGAACCAGAAAATTTTCACCATGGAAGAGTTGAACCACAGTAGTGATTATTCAGGACTGCAAGCACATCAATTCTATGTTAATAGACCAACATAATTACTCTGTCCTGCTCCTTTCTTTGTGAGCAACTGGTAGGTGGTAAGTAATCTCTTTCTGAGCTATTTTCCCCTCAATATGTCAGAGGAATTATTTGAAATAATTATGAAAGAGACATAGAATATAAATGTCAGAATAGATGTAGATGGGAAAATATTACTACGGAGGGGTTTTGTAATGTGTTGGAAATGTCATTTATGGTTCTGTTTTAATGAATGGGTAATTAGTTGGCTGAACATCAGCTCACTTCTAAATGGAATCTTAGTGGATTAACTACATGCCTCATTCATATTATCCTACAGAATTTTTCTGCCTTCTTATAATGAATTATCTTTTTGCAAGATGCCAGTATGAAAAAGGAGGGTCTCTTCTAATGTAGAGAATTTGAACTTTTGTTCACCGTTAAATGAATGTAGATTCTGTTTTAAAGATACTTAGAATACATATGTTGGTGCTGTTCCTGTACTTCTTTCTGCAGAAACAGCCCATGTTGCTTTGGATACTAATCCTAACACGTGCGTTTTCTGCATTGTTTTGGCTTTTTGTCTTTTTTTAAATTAAATTTTTACATTTATTTTTATTTTATTGGTTTATATAATATCTTTTGTTTGTTTGTTTGGTTTTTTGCGTGGCTTAATTAGTTTGCCTTTTCACACTGCTTAAGAGATTTCACCTTTAGAGGTCCTAGTTCCTTTATTGACAGGGTCACTCTTGTCCCACTTGGCTGTGCTTGCCAGAGGTCTCTCTCAGGGTCTCCAGGCAGGGCTCCGCTATTTACTGATGTGGTAGGTAAAGGTGAGAACATGCCGTTCTACTGCCTGCATTTCTTCGCCACAGGTATGCTGTCCAGAAAGCCGTGATTTTTGTAATGCACGCATGTCCTGTTTGGACAGAACTTCTGGCTTATGGTTGCCAAACCTCTTGGACCTGTCTCATAGCCATATTATCAACTGGACTATACTGGCAAGTTGTGTCCCTGAGCTTTCATGTTCAGTCTGGAGTTCGAGTTTGGAGCTTATGGCTGGTATATGTGCAATTACATACTTTAAAGTTGTCCAGGTTCAGAATGACAAGAGTAGGTGGTGTATGGTGATGCATAAAATCAAATACTTCTTGCCTTAAAAGTCTCCTAACATAAACACTTTAGATTGTCTCTAGATTTAAATATTGATTTCAAAGTCTTTGTATTTTGGATCCTATAAAACTTTAAATATCTCCAAAACAGATGTTGATTGTTGACTTTCCTTAAAAGTGCACAAAGAAAATCCAGTTCAGCTGTTTGCTTTTTCCTCATAGAAGAACATGTTCCTGTAGGAAATTTGTTTATTTCCATTAAAGCTTTTAACATGTGAATTCTACTTTTTGCCTTTCTTGGTGTGCATCACATCTTTGTTATATATACACTTTATATTTACTATAATGTGTTTTCCAAAATCTATTTCTAATTGGGAAGAAGGCTGCCAAGGCTTTTACAAAAAATTACAAAATCTGTTTAACATTTAGCTCTGCTGTTTGCCCTGAAGCTATTATTACTTAGGTAATTTTTTTCATATCACCTGCTTGTAAATTCCTGCATTAGGCTATAGCCTACAAAAAAACCTTGTCTGAGGCACTATGTTTCTTGCTTGTGCTGCATTCACATTTGTGTTTTACTAGGATGTAATGGTAAATTTCTAAAACATAGGTGAGAGGACCTTATGATGTACAGTTATGAATAAAGAAGACATCATGGTTCTGTCTTTTTATTGAACCAGGAATGAACCTGCTTCCTGGAGTCTTATCTTGACAGATCAGAATCTAGGTATTCAAAGAAAGAGAGAATACATACCTCAGTTTTGCTCAGTTAATGGTAATTTTTCCTGTTGCAATTTCAGAGAATGCTGGTACAGTTGGGAGGAAAAGAAAGTGAGTATCAATATTCTGTGGTCTGTGTTAATATGAATAAACATTTGTCTGTTAGTTTTATGTAAAAAAAAAATAATAATCTAATTTTCTGGATCAGTACCAGGCAACGTTATATGCTACATTATAACTTTCAGTAGCATTATGTGCTTAGAAAAAACAAGGTTTCAGCTAAAAGAACTTGAATTTATAATCTGTTTTCATTTGGTTTTATTTACCATCAGGAAAAGTGTTATTTGCAGTGAAATTTGGTATCTCAGCTGAACCATTATATTCAGCTGTAATTAGAACAAACTGTCGGCATGAATTACTGTACATCGGTTTTAGAGATCTGTTTGGAGACAACCATTCCTTACCAAAGCAGAGACAGCAATTTGCTGTCTGACTTTGTACATTTGCAAAATACACTTAGTGTAAAATTAATTAGGTCATTAGAAACCTATTATCTTGCCTCAAAGGAACTGATTTTAAAAGTAAGCGTGTTTTCTGTAAGAGGTGACATCTTTGCATTCAAACCTAGGGATTCATTCTTAAGGTTTTATTCTTGCTTTTCTTTCTTCATCAAAATGGAGAGGCATATAAACAGGTTATAAGTAATTCTCAGTATTGTAGTATGTGCTAAGGAAGAAAAAGTAATTCTTTAAAGGCCAAATTTATTGTTCAATGGCATTAATCGGATACTGTCCAATAACTTACATACTGGAAAAATAGCTTTGTTTCCTTCGTTTTAAGAGTTGTCCACAAACACAGCAGAATTTTAGTTAGTTCTTCTGTGTTTGGAACAATGTAATTACTGTTGTTTGTGGGCAAGTTTCATCCTATCAAATACTGTTTGTTATGACTATCTCAACTATAGTTAATTCTTGCAGTTTGTTTAGCTTTGAGAGCTTCCCAGTATTTCACTGGTATGTAATTGGTTTTCTTACCTATCAGGATGATCTGAGCAAATAGTTAGGTGTTTTAGACTCTGTCTTTTCCTTTCTTTCATTCCATGAAGAAAACCCTTATCTATGGCTAGGTACAGAACTGTGACTTCCTGGGAACCTCCTGAGAAATGAAATAGAAAATCCAAAGCCATAGTTACTTGTTATTTAACAGGCTTTATGACCACTTTTCTCTTGGCAGTTGCAAACAATAATATTTACATAAAAAGCAAAAATTTTTTTTTTTTCTGTCTGTGTCTCTTGGTAGGCAAAAGTTCTAAGGCGAAGGATTACAAGTTTTGTATTCTTACTGTATAGCACCTAAGCTTGGTTTTTGCACAGTTACCTGTTGAGAGGCATCTTTAAAATATTTAGTGCTGAAGTAACATATTACAGGCCAAACATAAGAAAAGAATATAGAAGAACTCAGGCTAATAAGGAAAAGTATGTCTGGGAACTACACAAGTTGGGGTTCTGGGTCTTTTTTAAATGATACTGGGTACACCCAGTTGCACCTGAATTGCAGGTCTAGTCTCAAGCTTTTCTTGTCTCTACAGCAGTGTCTCCATTTTGAAAAGATCGACCCTTTGTGAGTGTCAGAGACTAAATTAGTGCATGATTTCCAGTACATATTTAAGCATTAACTTTACTACATGATCTGTAATGAAATTTGCAGAAGAAAAAGCAAATCTGAGAAGTTCAATGGTCTGTTCTTAACTAGTTGTTGTCTCAGGTACTCTGTTCTAGGCATTTATTATACTGTTGAATTGCCTAGAGACAAATTGGTCAGTTTATGCCTTACCCCAAGACTGACATTTTTATGGTGCCCAGAAGATAGAGTTTTGAAATTCTAGTGTTTGAAAAATTGTCTTGATAGCTGAGGGAAACAAACGAGAATTCTGTGAAAAAGGAAGGCCGTATTGTGCTACTGAGGAAGGAACAGTTTGCCTGTTCTGAAGATAGTTAGACTGAGGCCTTCCAAGCTGCTTAAGCAGTTTGATCTCCTTGGTTCCATCTATCTTGGTAGGAAGAAATGCTCTCAGATTGGGGACGTGTTAAAGCCTGGACTAGTAATCTGAGATAAGTGGCTGAGTAAATGCCGAGTTTAATTCACATACAAACAGCTGTGTTTCAGAATGCATTTCCTTTTTCTTTTGAGTAATTGTAAAAGGCAGCTGTTCTTTTTTCTTCTGCAGCTATTTTTGAACTCTGCTTACTCCTCCCACCCCCAAATTATGAATTGCCTTTTAAAAACTCATAATTAATCCAATCTTGAATATTTTGAAGCTCCGGCTGACTAGTAGTGATGAAGCAGGAATGACTCGTGTCTTTTGGGTAAACTCTTTGATGGGAGAGCTTCTTACAGCTATGTCATCCCAGTGAAGGCCGAAGACTATTGCTGAATCCTTGCTTTCAGGACAAGACGATGCTATGTCTACTGCCCCTATGCAGTTTCTTCCTCTTCTTTTCATGGCTGTGGGCTGAATCTTCTGCTGACTGACCTCACCTACACTCCTTCACTTTGTCTCACTGGTTTCTTTAGTGTGTCCCTCATTCTGTCCGTTTCCAAAAAAGAATATCAATAAATAAATTGTCTGTAGTGAACAAGTCTTCCATACATGCATGTGCTTTTCATGCTCTGCAATGCTTTTGTCTCCACCCCTCAAGGAAGGGAAATCTGTGTAGACCGTTTTCCTTCTCAGACATGCTGTAGGCCATTTAACCAATTTCACTTCTCAACCGGAATTTTTATTTAGTACATTTCTCTGTGCTTTCTTTAAAGCCACCTGCCTAGTTTCCCTCCCTTTTGGACACTTCCCTGCCGGGAGTCTGAATGCTGCTGATCGTACAGGCAGGATTCAATTCAGAAAAACATAGCAAGCGTAATTTACCTTTCAGCTTCCAGCCCCTGTGTTGTGTCAGGGTTTTGTTTTTGCTTTCACTGAATGCTCAAGCTTACCACAAAGATTGTTTTGGCTGTCTTTAAAACATCGGAAATTTTCTTTTCACCTTTTATATTTTAAACTTTTAGCACAAAACCCTAGTAGACAAATCCGATAGGCACTCTCAATGTGACAAAGAATTATTTTACAATTAGACTGCAAAAAGTCGACAGACTGTGTCAGATAAAGGAGAAGAATAGCCGTACCTCATCCATTGACCTCTGCTCTGAGTCAATAAACTATAATAAGAAGCAAAAACCATCAGGCTTTAGTAAGAACTGTCCTGAAGGGCCTGCTTCAAGCACTGGTCCAATGAATACTGCTTTTTAGCTTGTGAATTACATGGAGTTGTAATTAGAAGTTCTTTAGAGAAACCTGGGGAAAGTTGGATTGATCACATCTAAGTCCTTAGATATTCATTAAAAGTATCTTAATAGGCACCTGTATTTTAATATTCTTGGTTGGAGACAACATTAGGTGTTCAAGTACTGAAATACATGTGAACTCCAGTACTTGCACAAATGCTTCATACTGAGAATGTGCATAGTACTGATATGATCAACATTTTGGCCTATTCTGAGCATTTTAAGGATAAGATGCAGCAGACTGACAGTGACTTTACAATTTTGCAGTGTAAGTTTGTTTGACCGTAATATTCATCTGATACTTTACAAGCTAAAATAGCATTTCTGCAGAATAGTCAGAATATGGTTAATTAGCAAAGCGCTGACCAGGCACAAACCCAGATCTCTCTAAAATGTTAAGATGACAGTAAGCTGATCCTGCAAGTTTGCTATGTTTTTAATTGTCTGCTTGTGGCAAGCCTGCCCAATACTGATGCATACGCATGGTGCAGGCAACCAGTAAGCATGCTAAATACCTCCTCACAAAAACCTGATGTAAACTTAACTTTGGTTTTGCAGACAAACTGCTGTGAATCCAGTGTAAGCCAATGTTGTGTTTGTGTTTTTTTTTTTAAGGTAACCTTGGTAAAAGGTCTTAGATAGCTGAATTGATTCAGCTAATCTCAGGAAGGCAGAAGACCATTGCAATTTTGCTTTGTCCTTTCAAAAAACCCACAGATTTTGCTGACTAGGTTCTGCTCTCAGCTTGCAGTAATTGGTGGCAAACACAAAGCTAATTCCTTATTACACAGTATTTTCAGGGGGTTAATGGGTAGCTGTTGAGTGTGGTAAGCCAATAAGGTGGCACCTAGGAGGACAAAGATCTGTAATTCACATTCACTACTGCTGCATTTTGGGTTTATTTCTCTTATCACTGGTCTCTTTTATGTAGATTTGCTTCACGTAAAGTAATGCGCAACTAAAAGCTGCCCGTAGTAGGTTAACATACAACACAGTGAAAACTTGGTCATCTATACCCAAGTAGAAAGTTCTGTATGTCTGTTTATATGTGTAGCTGTTACAAACTTACAGCATAAGGATTTTGTAGAAGGGGGAGACCTGAGAAAAATTAGTTATTTACAACAGAGGAATGAATATCTTAGTTAGAGAAGGAGAATGGGACAATGTGTAACACTTTCATCACAGTCTGCTAGCTGCCATAAATTCTCACCCTTCTTACCATAAAGGAAAGCAGATGAAAATATGAATGCAGAGCTCATTTATTGTTTCTTACTCTGATTTTATCCCATTTGTTTTTCCTTTTTATTCACAGCTTCATTTTCAAATTAGGATAATAGCATCATATCCTTTCTCTAATTGTGTATATTTAAGTCTCTTTGTCTTGGGGGCTTTGTGTTAGCATAAAGAAATCCATCTGAAATGGAGTTTTCTCGTATATCAACATGGGCAAGCTTTGTAATCTGAAACTAATGTGCTCTTTTTACAATAGCTCCCTCCCCTCTACTCTACAGACTTACTTCTTTCTGAAAACAATAATAAAAATAATAAACACACAAAAACACAGCAAGAAGATAGCAAAGCTCTGAAGACTTAGGATCTTGAGTGGATCTTGAGTTTTACATCCATTCATTTAGAAGGGTGTGTCCGCTATTGCAAAGAAGGAAGGTGAGCTCCTTAGAGAACTCTAAGGGTGCTATTTCCCACTTGTTTCAGAACCTTATTCCTAAGGCACCAAGTTTTCTTTGCATGTTTTACATACAAAAAGGCTACCAGCTCATGTTCCATATCAACTTTGCACAGTGCTGTATTTCTAGAGTGTATAATTGTATTTTACATTCTGGAGTATAACGGGAGTTGATTAACGCATGGTTAATTATGCTGCTACAGAGCTGTCTGCATTACATGGAAGGGAGAGCAAGGAGAGAGGGCAGTTTCGCTGTCGTATTTAGCTGAATCATAATTGGCTTGGTTGATTTTGCATTGATACGGGAATTGGCAAGGAAGAGAAGGCAACATCCACACAAGTTATCTTAAGAGATGAAGCAAAAGATGTAGGGGTTTGGTTTTCTTTACTTTGGCTTTGCTGCCAGGGTGAAAGCGGTGCTTGCGTTTCCCATATTTTCTCCTGGTGTTTGGGTGCCTTTCTTTATTCTTACAGGGATAGTAACATGGTATTAAAAAGAGGTAAAATAAGATAAAGCTTGTAGAATGTCAATGTAAACTACCCTTCCTGCCTCTTAAGAGGGTAAACAACCAAAGGCATGGGAACTTGCTTCTCAGATGACAAACGAGCAGTTGTACAGGGAGCGTGTGGGCTCTGCACTTCAACTTTCTAGACTATAGGCAGTTGCAGAGACAATGTTTTTAAAATTAGAAATAACCCCTTTTAATTTTATGGGACATCTGAAGTTAGGGATGTAGAATGGAGATAGCTACATGTATAACAGCTGAACCAAAACATTTAGGCTGCGCGCTACCATCTGTTTATTGTTTTATTTGTGGTGGTTTATACAGCTGTGTGAAAGAGATTGGTTTGTTTATGAATAGCAATGCTAACAAATTAATAACACAACAAGCATGCTGCAAAGGTGCTGACCTTTAGAAAGGAAGAGCTGTAACACAAAGAAGGTTGACTTTATTAGAAGCTATTAGATGCTTTTGCAGGCAGTCCCGGGGGTTGAACTGGAGATAAGCCAGAACTGTGGAGCACTGATGAGTCGTTAGGAAGGTAAGCCCCACTTCATCAGAAAAATTGTACATCTGACGGTGAGATCATGGGCGTGAATGGCAGCTGCACTGTACCCAATTGTTTATGTTGATTTAAGTAAAATCTTGCCTATTTTTTGTTGTGCAATAAATGTTTCCGACTACTTGTATGACTAGCTAGATGGCTAAAGTTCAGGTGAAATGCCATTTTAAACTGAATGTACTCTCCCAGAACTATTCTGGAGAGCTTCCCAGCTGACTTCACTACAGGTGGTTATTGTCAGCTGCCAGACCTTAGGCTGGTTTTGACACTTTTATCCTTATGACTTTTATTTTTACCAGTGGAATGTGCAGATTTAAGGCTTTTTTTATGAGCATTTTCCCTTAGTGTATTTGCTGAGTGGAAAAGGGATGAAGGTGCATAAGAGCTCTTGAGGCTATGTAATAGAACCCTTAAATACTTGTTTTTGAAGTTTGTGATGATTTGGACTTAGATCTGTCAAGCTGACTTAAAATTACTGCTCATACTGTTTTCTGTTGGAAAATAACATATTCTACGTCAATAGGAAGTTAACTGTGATGTTCTTTTTTCTGACATCCTACCAAATCGTTTGTCATGTATCCCGTTATGGACATGTGATTAGTACTTCTAAGAACAGTTTTGGGTGTCACATTTCAGTAGTCCTTTTTGTCCCCATCCTGTTTCTAATGAAGTCTGTGAGAAATTATTAAATAGCTAAGGAGTACAGACTTGGATTTTGAGCTTCACTAACATCAGCATCTTGTATTTCTGTATGGAAATTGCTCTTCAGGACTCCAGCTGAGCCGCTGGGATGCCCCCTCTACTTCTGCATGCATTTTTAAATGAGATGAAAGCCTGCTTTTCATTTCAACCATTTGCTTTGGATAGCTGAAATGGAGAGGAGATCATGCAGATATAATATGCTTCAACAAACTTGGCAATAATGGAAGTGGAAGAATACTATCGGTGGCTCATTGCTGATGCTGTTTGCTTTGTGGGTCTCTGTGAGATAGCACTCTATGATAAAGTTGGTGATCTTGTATGCACCCACCTCCGAAAAGATGACTACACCCTGAAAAGTGACATGTCTATTGAGCAAATAGATGTCTTTTGCCACTGGATCAGTTAATGGAAGTCATCAGGATGTCTATTATGTGTGATGATAACAGATGAGAAAATTCCCAATGTCAGACCGTTGCGTGCTTTTTTTTACCCTACTGAAAAGATCAGTGCTTCCAAACTGTAAGGTTCACTTTCAGTGCTCCTATGATTACTAATGTACTGGAAATGTCCTGGAAATACTTAGAGGGAAAAAAATTCCACAAGGATCAGTTTATTTGTTATTTCCTGCCTCCATAATATAATTATGTTGGCTGATTCTTTACTAAACAGAAGTCAATGTGCTTAAATTTAGCCAAATTAAGTTCATTGAAATGTTTATCTGCTTATACCTGTAATTCTTTTATGCAAGTTTAAGGCAATTTCAGAGGGATGGCTTGTTAAGCCGTAGGAGAGTAGAAAACACTGATACAAGATGTATTAGAAGATTATCTGTGGGAAATGTATTGTTTGCTATTCATTTAATTTTTCAGAGTATTGAAAATACTTTTCCTTAAAATCTGATACATCAAAAGCTTATGAGCTTGCATTAAATATTTTGCAGTCTGTGTAAGGAATCTTTACAGGAAGGTGTGCTAAAACATTAACGCTCCTTATGCATGCAGTCAGCAAGACTTGCAAGATAAATGGTAAAGAAAGCATTAAAGACCCTTGCCCTTAGTTTTAATGAGGAAAGAAGGCCACAAACATATCTGAGCCATGAGCATGTAAATGAGGCAGAGCTACTTCACTTCTTGTTTTTATTGCAGAGAAGGAGCTTGTAGTAAAAGAATATTTGTATTCAGGTTTTTTGAAGTCATTTGAGGATAAAAAAAATGTATAACAAAAGTTTCTGATGGAATGTGGGAAAAGATGAAATATCACAGAAAATGTGAGGATAAAACTATAAAAGGTAAAAGACTGAAAGAAGCCCGGAACAGTATTTTTCTTTATTCAGCCTGATGTTCTCCTCCAAAAGAATTACAAGATTGACTCTAAAGTCACAGCAAAAGAGGCTGATCTGATGCTGATTGTATCAGCTGCACAATGATACATACACACGCAGATCTGATGTTTCAGAATAACTACACAGAAATAAACACTACCCTTCATGGAGAACTCTTTGTTTTTAAGTCAATGGTAAATATTGTTTTAAGTGAAAGCACACTTCAGACAAAGTTAAGGGTTATAAACTTTCATATGAGGAATATTGCTGATATTGTGTATTGTCAAGAAAAGAATGACAAACAGAGAGACAAGACAGCTTGATTTAACTTCATTTTAACTTCTTAGTCATATTAACTTCTTAGTGTATTGCATTCATTAGTCTCGGATGTTATCTCTAAAAATAGCTCTTGAAAGTGCCAATGAATTAGATTTTATGACATGAAAATGTCATTTCTGAAAGAATCAGATACTATACAAGATATGACAGTGCCCAGTGAACAAATTGGGAGCAAAATATTTCTGTCTTTCCCTTAGGTGTGGGTTGAACTCTAACTTTGGATGTAGGTTAACTTCTGTAGACTTAATAGCTGGTTGGTTATGTTAGTGGTGAATATTGTGTACATTGAACTAAGGGTCGCTGAAGGTACATAGAACTGGAGCCAAAAAATGCCATCAGTGTCCTTGAGTATTACTGGGATTTTGCTTTAACTGCAGAACAAGTCTAGAATAGCTGATACCACTAAGATCTGTCAATTTACTGTTGTTCACTTACATCCCGTGCATTTGGTGTTCAAGTGTATGTTGTGATGGGAATTCAGCATACAGCATGTCAACAGTTCAGCAGGTTTGAAGCTAGGCCTGCTGAGAGATTAGTGCAAATAAATGCATTGATTCTCTCTGGTCAAGCTGGTTATAGGAGTTCAGCTGTTGCATTGAGTACAGTGCTTAGAAAAATATTAAATGCAGAGTAGAATAACACTTCAACATTGATGGTGTGAAAGCTTTTTTCAGCTGAGTCATAATGTAAGAAAGAAACAGGATGATGTCATTTTCTTGTCCATGCTATAATTTCAACCATACTGCATCTGTCTCAGCGGTTCTCAAGTGCAATGCACATGGGCCTTAACCTGAGGGAATTCCCCCCACCGCTCCCTGGCTTTTAAGGACAACTAAATATGACTAGAGATCTGTTCACTGAAATTTCGGAATTAAGTACTTTTCCTTCTGTATTCTCTGCTTACACATATGCTGTAGGAGGAGGATTCTTCTGGCAAGTGAAAGAAAAAGAATTAAATTTACAATAGACAGTGTCTGATCCCAGGTGTGCATCAGATGACGAGCTGCTTGCAAAGTCTTGTCACTGGAAGTGAAACTGCAGGTACCCAGCGTCTCCACACTCAGACTCTAATTCTGTAATTCTGTTGGAGCCCAATGTACTTGGAAAAGTGACATTGCTATTGTAATACAACAATACATAGTGCTGTTCAATGCACTATTTGGTTCAGTATTTTGAGTGATCAGATTTAAAGCTGCAATAGCTTGAAGAGAAGCTATCTGGCAAACACTGTCTCACTGAGGATTTTTTCCAAAGCCTTTGTATCTACGGAGAGTTAAAATTAGGGTCAATGGAGAATTTAAAGTTAAGAATTAATTAGGGTAGGGTGAAATAGTAAAGTGCTTGGTGGAGGAAATCATTGAGGACATCAGTGAAGGACAGAGAAGTCAAATATTAAAAAAAAAAAAGGAGAAGTAATCTGTTGTAGCAAATATAATGAGAATACATGCTGTGAGAGTCCCACCTACTCATTCTTAGCTGAAAAATAATGTGTTATAATTACACATGTCAAGTATATATGATTAGGATCACTTGCTGCTTGAAAATACTGGTAGAAATATCTGTGTGGTGTGATCTGATAGTATACACTTAATCATAATGACCAAATTAGAGAGAAGTTATTTTGCTAATCAGTCAAAAAGTGTTCTATAGACATTAAAGGGAAATAGAAAGTCTTTAAAATTTTTACTTAACACAGAATAACATAGCTAGTATTGTACCTTGCTATTAATTAATAATATAAAATATGGACATCTGGTGGAATCTTGGCACCACTGAGATCAATGGTAAAAATTCTGTTGTCATATTGGGAGAATAATTTTATTGGGAGAATAATTTCATGCTTTTAATCAATTTTTTTGCCAGATATATGGTGCCTTTACCATTGCCTTTGCGTATTATTTTTTTTCTTGAATTAATATATCACACTAGAACATGTTGTCATTGTCAAAGGATACTGTATATCAGCACACACAGCGATACAAAAGGAATTAGCATATTCTCATGAAAGATAATAATGGACTGTTAGGATGTCAGTCCTAGTATAGAGACATGTCAATGATGAGTGACAGGAACTCACATTGCACTAGATAGGCAGATGTTATGAGTAATAGTTTGCTTGGTGAGGACATACATTTCTGTGTCTCAGCTGGACCTGCAGGTTTCAGAAGCAGGTCTTAAATGCTTGTTTTGCTTTCTGTTGCATCTTGATTAGTTTGATGTAAACTAAAGATATCTGAGATGGTACGGACTGTACTAAAGAAACTGAAGATAATCAGTAAATGTAGCCTTTCAGCAATTGCTCTCTCAAGTCATATTTTAAATTAGGAAGCCAATATAGCCATGGCTAGGTTTGTGAAACAGATTCAAATCCATCTGCACTCACACCTGAGCCCAAGTTGCATGTACTTGTTTAACCTCGTGTAGACTCGGTAATAAATTGATTTGTATGGCAATAGGTGACTAAAGAGTGATCTGGGAGTGTTTTAACTCGAGTCCTTGGCATAGTTCCTTTAAAAAAAAAGAATTCATAATGTGGTGTCCATATGACTGTTTATTTCCCTTCACTGTAGGATAGCTTTATGGGTTTTGCTTTCTTCCTCCTTGTGAAATGGAAGAAACCATCACAGGAGAATCTCTAATGGAGTCTCTGCTGAATCCTACTATCAAGAGGACAGTATGGTTTCTGAATTCTTCCAAGGCTCCCTCTTGGAGACTTTTTTGCATTGGTAGAAAAGGGATTAAATAATATTCTGAGGAACACTACCTTTTGAAAGTCACAGCGATGCTTCCTAGTGGTTGATACGTGTTGGTGTGTTAGTAGACACCTGGACTTTAAAAAAAATCAATAAATATCAGCAGCAAAAAGAAAGTTTTCTTGTTTGCATTATTCCTGCTGCAGCATGCTGGATCAGAGGAACCCAGATGTGGGAGAGAGAAATGTTACTTTCAGTAAAGAATACTTATGGGAGAAAAAGGAGGAAAAGGAATAGTGTCTGCAAGAAAATATATCAAGAAGAGAGCTTTTAGCACAACCAGGGCCACAGAGAGAGTGGAGAAGATGCAAAGGCAGTCCACAGCACTGACAGAAAGCAAGACTTTTTTCATATCTTCTAAATGAACTGTAAAAAATGTATTGCAACCAGAAAACCATTGAAAAATCATTTCATTGACATCTGAAAGGACAAGACCCATTTTGAAAAGGTGTGGTAATCAGTTAACCCATTTCAGTTTTGTATTTTTTCTGTTGTATCTTTCGTTTTCTTTAATTGACAATAGTCATCGTTATCACATCTATTCTGATATGAGAATAACATTTTTCCTGGTTTCGGCGTCTGCCGCTCTGTTTATTGCTGCCCTGCTCTAAATGGTGACACATATATAATAAAACATTACTAGGGAGTTTATAAAACCTTTTTGGTAGACTTGGATGTTTGGTGTTAGAAAAAGGTGAAGGCGGTAGCACCATTTCTGTGTTGCTTTACGTTGAGCAAAATATGAATTAATGTTATTGAATGTGATAAATAATCTTGCTTTTTCTGTCTTCCACCATCAAAATTACCCTCCAGTGATAAACTGGAGAAAAAAAATTCTTTTTTTTATGAATCTCTTTTGCTACTTAAACAAAAGAGTGGATTCAGCATCGAATAAAAGCTTTAAATCTGTTCTAAATATTTTTGCCTCTTTAGGACCCAGCATTACAAAGCTAGTAATAAAGAACTCTGTATGTTTCAAGTATTTTACCATCACTTCTTCTGATTATGCAAGTGGAGCTTTATTTTCCTATTCACTTGTTTGTCGAGCTGTACATAGTTGTTAGCAACTGATATCCAAGGATACCATCAGTCCAGTGACTTGATGGTGCCAGTAAAATTTGTACAAGGTAGGAGCTCAGAACTCAGAAACTACTGTGCAGCTTCAGTCTATATAATTTAATTATATCTGAGCTTGTAAAACAAGAATATTTGGGGAATCTTGCTAAAGAATAAGTAAAATACTGAAGAAATTTTATTTGCTGGAGTGAGTTAAAAATCTGGTGATAAGCAGAGACTACGTCTTAGCTCTGGGAATTCATTGCACAGGATTCTTATTGACTGGTTCTTATTAACTGTGGTGGCAGAACTTGTTATGTGGTGTTTCTCAAGGTCTTGCCAACTCATCCCGTGTTGTGTTTCTTTGCCTACAGCTATGTTTATTGCTCACTCTAAACATAAAATAAATTTAAAAATAGACTGAACTTACTCTTGGAATAAAAAAGAAACAAGAAATAGGTATATGTAGTCTCCTAAGGTTTTCTGAATGAACGTGAATCTAAACACTTGTGTCTAAACAAAATGCTTTTCCTTTTTCTTTAAATTGTTAATCTTTCTCACACAAAGAATTAAAAAATAATAAACTCTCTACTTGACACCTCATACTGTGGGATTCTGGTGACCTGTAAACATTTTGGTGACTTCAGAAGGCATTTGCTCTTCTTTTATAAAAAATTATTGAAACTTAGAACAAGCTCTCTCATGAATGCCTGCATACAAGTCAAAATAAACCTTCGATTAGATGAATTTTGATCTAGGGCTATTAAAAAGTTTCTATTTTAGATTAAAATCTTTAGTCCTGCAGATGAAATAACTTCAGTTCCTTAGGTGAAATTAGATGAACAAGAAACAGCCAACAGCTATGACAGGAATACTCAGGTTTTCTTATATCTAGGAAAAGCTTCTTATCAGTTCCTTGATTCTATTTGGCTTCCGGTTTAGCAGAACAGTGTTGTTAAAATATGCTGTGTGTCTCTGCTTCTAGAAGATCAGTAGATAAGACTAAGGGTTGTTAAATTAAAAAATACTGTGTTTGTATGGTAGAGGATGAAACCACTAAGTGTAACTGACTTTGGAAATAGGACCTGAGCTTTGCCTTTCAATAGCATTGTCATGAAACCAAAGTCACAGATAGAAAAAACCCAGCCTTTTGAGGTATGAATACTTAAGCATTTTGCCAGAAGAAAAATAGAAGTATTATAAAACTGAAAATGCAAATTTTGAAGAAATAGAACATCTGGTGCAAACTGCTTATAATTATTTTGCAAATGATGTTTTTCCCAGTGGCATTATATTATTTTAATTGATTTCCCAATATTTGGCCAAAATATAAACACACAGTGCATGCCAATCATCAAAATAATGCCACTAATAATAAAAACACTTCAGTATTCACACTCTTAAGTGGTGATATTACGTGGCAGGTTAGTTATCAAAAAAATGTCTTACTGAAACTTATGTAGACGTTCCTAGGATATTCTTGTTGGAACAGACATAGGAGGGAGCAACCTGCATTTGTATTTGTTATGCCAGTGACACAGGAAAAGGTAGAGGGGGTGCTGGAGTTAAAATGTAAACATCCAGTTAGGAAGTTAATTCTCTGAAATTATCTCAAAGGCAGACAGAAAGATGGAGATTCAGCCTTTGAAGAAGTAGCTGAGGAAATTAATATGCTCTGTGGAAAATGAATCAGCTTCATTAGGAAATGGAGAACTTTTTGAAATAAAGGAGTAGGCACAGAAGGAATAATCAAAATTAAATTGAATTGCTGGCATTAAAATTAAATACAGACAAAAGAGCGAGGAGAAGCTGTTGTATATGTAAGAGCACATTACTAAGTTTGCTACACCCTTTGAATGAAGTAAGTATATATATGTGTTTAAGCAAATAAGTCTAAGAAAAGCTGTTGGTAAACTTAGACTTAAATGAGCTTCTGAACATAATATACATGCTAGAAACTAGCATATTAGAAATACAGATGCTAGAAGTGAGACAATGAAAAGTTGCAATACTAAGACAAAGTGTAAGGCAAACACTGAGTAGACTGCTGATGGAAAGACTGGCATTGAATGGAAATGGAAACTATGAAAAATCAGATATGTAAGTGTGTTAGTGAGTAGCACAAACTTTTTGACACTTCAGGAAAAAAGGTATTTGTAATACAGCTATGAAACAGGACAGCAATAGTGAGTACAGTGTGTTAAGGGAACTCAGCCTGTGAGAGGCGGAAGCTCAATAATAAGGTTCAGTTAGGTGAGACAAGAAATGTCATGGGAGGTGCAGTGCACAGATTAAATTTTCAGATTTCATAAATAACTATTTAATATGGCATAGTTTGGTAACCCCTAGGAGATAGAAATCTTGGCCTAGTTGATCAATGCACAAGAAATGCTGCAAAATGAGCCACTTTTTACACTGATAGAATGATACTCAGATTTAATCTCCCTACAGAACCAAATTTATTTTTAAGTCAAAACATATATAGTTTTAAAAAAGGGAACTATGTACAAATGAGAAGTCTTGCTAAAAAGAGAGTTGAGGGCCAGCCAATAGGCAGACAGTTTCAAGTGGTGGGTAGAATATTTTAAATACCATATTGATAAACTTAGGCTAATTGCATTATAATCTACCAAAAAAGACTTTACAACATGTAAAAAAAGAAAAAAAAAACACAACCAAATAACAACCCAAAAAATACTAGCATGACTTTGTGGGATAAGGAAGTCTACCGAAGTAAGATTTCCCTTAAGGAACTGGAGTATCATCTAAGGAATAATGCAAAAGAATATAACCAGGACATTATAGAGCAGCAGAGCAAAAAGAGATAAATAACTTTCAAAGAGTTTGAAAAGTTATGATTGACAGTTTTGCGAAATACAGATAAGGGAGAAATTACCAGAGAGCTGCAAAGCCACTGTAGATGGTCAATCATAAAGGTGATCAAGGTACAAAATGACATGAACCTACGGTCTTACCATAAAGTTATGTTTTTGTGTGTGTATTTACTAATGAAGAGCTCAAGGTTGATTCAGTGCTGAAACCCTTCTTTGCAGGGGGAACATTATGGGTAGTAGCTTGCATTCAGCTATTAACAGAAAAAATTAATTGGCAGGACCAGACAGCATTAACTTGAGTTCTAAAGCATTTAATCTTTGAAAAACCTGTAGTTTGCAGTGTTTTCTTTTGGACTTTCTTCAGCATGAGTGAAACAGAAAGTAGCAAATGTGCCCCAATCTTTTAAAAGGACTTTTTGAATTATATATAAATCTGCTATTTGTAATTGTGTGCACAGTTACAAAAAGTAAAACTGATTGTTTGTATTGAGAAGATCAGTATGGTTTAGTAAAGGGAGGTCATGCCTGGAAAATCATTGAAGTAGTGAAAAAATAGGTGGACTGCAGGACATATATGTCTCTTAGATTTTTTCAAACCTATTCCACCAAGAACTTTAAAGAGTGTAAGCTGCCTTGAGACAACAGGCAAGTTTTCATATGGCTATACAATGGCTTAAAAATTGTAGCACTTAATGTTTAACATGGGAAGTCAGGTTTAAATCTTGGCTCTTGATGTTCATTGGTCTGTTTGGTTTTTTGGTGAAGATTTATTAATACAAAAGCTTGGCATATTCTGATTTAGTTTGCTCTGAAATGGAAAAACTTTGAACATTTCAGCCATCTTTATGAGATGGGAAAAGCACTGCTTGAGATTCTTACCTTCTTGTTAATCACTTTCTGAAGTCATCCTGAAGAATTCAATGATGAGAAGATTTAATGAGTGATTCCATAAACGCTATCCAACAGTTTCAAGTTGTTTGAGATCCATTAAGTCACCTGAATCTTCTCTACAAGGGTAGAAATCTATTGGCCAGCTCATAACTATAACAGATTAGTGTTGTTGGCTTATTTTTCTTTTTTTTTGACAGTATCTTGGTATTTCTATTTATAAATAAATAAAATAGTGTCTTTCAAGAAAACTGACAAACATTAAGGAGTTCTGTATGAGTTACAAAGCTGAATAACTCTTTTTCCACCTGGATTACGTAGTGGAACCTTCATGCACTTCCAAAAGATAAATAAATGTATTCAGTGACTACACTGAGTAGCAAGATCTTGTCTGTAATATGAAAACTAGGTTGCATGATGTGCAGCTGACTTTAGCTTCTGTAAGTTAGACCTGTGAGACTATATCTAGTTTTAAAACCTTATGACTTTGTTTTACAGCTGTAAAGCAGATTACACCAACACAGAAGCATGTAAGGAATATCCTATACATTGTCCTAAAGCCAGATTATAATCATTTGAATGTGCTGACCGCAAAGCAAATCCATCAAATATTCAAAGGAAGGTGCCAGCGAGAGATGCGATGTTTATAATGGGCCTTGTGTATGAGCAACTTTTGTAATAAGTATTTTGATCAGAGAAATCATTTTTACTATTTAAATAGTTAAATTGATGCGATCCCTATGGTAAATAGTTAGACTGCTATAAAATAAAAGCATGTTTATGGCAATATTTTAACTCTACTATGTGTCACGTAAGTATCTTCGTACTGGTATAGCACGTATTCCAAAGGAAACTGTTCCAGGCAGTCATTATGTAGTTAAAGTGATTATGGACAAGGTCACAGGAACAAAATTCTTTCTAATGAACCTTCTTTCTCACTCTTGGGAAGTTCAGCACACAAGAATTCATGGATAAAATAAAGTGCATACCCTTGGAAAAATGTTTGCTTTTACATAATGATCAGGGTGTGAAGAATTTAGATTTCTGGTCAGCAAGAACAATTTGCATTTCTGTGCTGGCTGGATGTTTCCCACAGTAGATTCCCTTGATGCTGTGTTGGTTTGTACATTCTTCACTGAGTGGTCAGTCTGAGCTGACTGTACGTCTGCAAATCACCTTGCTGATGGTTTATATAGCCTGGATGGAATATCAATTTTTTACTTCATAATCTTCTTCTAAATTTCACTGTTGCATTTCTCTTTACTACTGTCATTACAGGATTGACAGAAGTAGTCCTGATATTTTTGCAGTAGAACTTAATGCTATAGTGAAGGTTGTTTTACTAGATAAAGTTTCAGTGAATCCATTCTCAAGCCATTGTGAATCTCTCCCTACCAGATAGCACCGACAAAAATAGGTTTGTGAAAGTTTAAAAATAATGTGCAATTAGTGTAAAGCTGGTGTAACTAAAGCTTGTCTCTGGTGAGGCTTGTAGTAGCAACATAAACTTAATATATTGACAAAAAGTAATTTTACATTGGATGTAAATAAGTTACCTGAGAATATCTCTGTAAATGAGATACAGGAGTGAATATCAGGTCTGCAGAAAGAACATTTTGTGTTTCTTGAAATGGCAAGAGCTGCTTTTGGTGCATTTGATTTTTCTTTTTAAAGCCCATCCTGACACAAGAAAATGCTGACACAAGCCCTAACTCTTATAGGCCTTGGGCACAGGCTCTGTGAGAAAAATAACAAAAATATAGTAAACCTCTGGGGTCTGATCTTTGTGCAGGGACTATTTCTGTTCTTATTTGTACAATGCCTCCTACAATGGGGATATATTCTCTAGGCAATACTGTATTACATATAATAAATAAAGATGTTGGAAGCAAAAAGTTTATTCAAGTTTTACTGTAAACAGCTGAAAATAAAAAATCTGTTCTGTGCCAACCATCTTCAAAAAGGTTCTCTGTGTGTGTGTGGTGTGTGTGTTTATGTGTGTATCAATCAAGGACAAGCAAAAATAGAAACATCTGGATTTTGGGTTTAGGAATGGCTCATAATTTTCTTCCATTAATTTGCCCTAATACTGTCATGACAAAATGCCATCTCTGCATGTTCAACAGTAATAGAACCGCAAATCAATGGAATTTTTGTGGGTTTGCACATCTTTCTTCATAGTGCTGTGTAAATATCAATGTTTGCTTTTATGTGTAGTTTTGCAATATTTGCAATATGCAAACTGAAAGAGGAAGAATGGCACAGTGAACACTACGGTCTTTGACTTTTTACGATATTTTGGTGCATGTCCAAAATGCTTGATGCTAATGTCTTGCTGAGTCTTAAATCTGGAAATTGGAGTGTACCTATTATATAAAAATAGTGTTGCCCTGCCTGCTGCACCAGAAAGTCAGGTGGGTGGCAGTTCTTACAGAGACCAGAACTTTATATTACCACTAACACATGGTTTGGAAACATTTTAAATGGAATACATGTGCTAGCCTTTATGGAATTCTCATTAATATTACAGCTCTAACTTCTACATTTAATATGAAATGTTAGGTCGGAAAGGACAGAAAGTGTTGATAAAAAAATTCAAAGAATGCACATGAAAAGGTCTCACCAAAAATAAAGATTAAAAAAAAATCATTATGTCCAGTTTTTGTATTTTTTGTTATTTTTTTACTTTTTTAATATAGGCATTTAGATATTTTAAAATAGGCTTAGGACTGTTTTCTTAACTTTGACTTAACCTGCCTTACAGGTGATTCCAAAGGTATAGCTGGCAAAGGCTGTTGATCAGTTGTGGCATGTTCCGTTAAACTCAGTTTTGATGGCTTGGGACCTAACCAAGAGTCCTCTTGTCTTCACGGTATGTGTTAGCTCTTACTTTATTGTTGGCAATGGAGTTTTGTTTCTGTTAAATTCAGTAAGAAATTTCCACTTGAATTCTGTTAATTTTTGCAGTTTCGGGGATCTAATTCTACAGTATTTCGTACAAATTCAAATATGGTATCAAGAGAGTTGAGATACAAGACACTGGCCAAATTTCCACCTTTTCTAAGTGAGAAAAATCAAAATTCTGGTTCTGCTAAAGATAAAAAAATGTTTTAGCTGTAGGACTAAACAGGCTCTGCCCTGTTTATGTGGTTTACATAACCACAGTACTCGCTGTGAATTTTGTTCTGTTTGTGTTTCCTTAAAACTTTCACTGATTCCCCTGATGTCAATATATTTAATGAGTTGTAAATCAGTGCCAAATTTAGCTTCTACCTGAAGCACTAAACCAACAAAAGCAAAGCAATTCTGAATTCACTAAATCTTAATGTTGTCTTAAAATAGTTTTTAATGGGGTTAATTTCTTTAGGTTTTTCTTTCTCTCAGGGTACTATAACTTGATTGATATAGTTTCTTTTCATTTTGACATTGTAACACGGTCTCATTAGGCCTACAATGAAATTGAATTGCCGTCATAATATCACATCATAAAGGCATATTAACAAAATCTCTATAGACTTCTATTGGAATCATTTTTCCATCATAACCTTAATGTCATTGAAGAAAGCTCTTCCTAAGTGTAGGAAGAAAGCATGGGAAGCAACAAACTGTCTCTGGGACTCTCATTTTTAAGACCTTGATTTGTCTTAGATTTCTTACCGGTTATGGAAAAATAACTGATTTAAATTTTGCAAATAAATACTGTGTTGTACCTCATTTATAACTAGTCAATTCTATTGCTTGTTGTTTTTGAGATTTGTGTGTTCATCCCTCAGAAGTCTTATTTGCCAGTTATGCTTCACTATTTTGTAGAATTCTCTTCATAACCCCTACTCTTCATACTTAGGCAGGTGAGTTCAGTTTTATCCATTTATAAAATGACAAGATATCGCTGACATCTTTTGGTGGCATGCAGGAGTTGTCAAACTTCCAGCTATCTTTTAATCCTTCCTTGTCTTGTCCATAAGATGGATTTTAATCTTCTTCACTAATTTACTGTCTTTAAGTCTGATTGGTTGGCGTCATTTTATAAAGCTGAGCATTTTATACAGCTGAACTAACATTGTTTTTGCCAGTTGATTACAGGGCAGAATTTAAAACTCGGGGGACTTTTTTTGAAGGTTTTTTGACACTGTTGCTAAAGTTTATTTTCTGGACTGAGCTACTGTGTTTCCATGACCCTTACCCGTTTTAACAGTGTTTAGGTGGGTAATCAAGGAACAGAACTCAGACAGTAGGCAGTACATAAAATTAGACATATATATTAAATCTTGTTAATAGCCATAACATATTTTAATGCAAATGAAAATATCTGCTTCAGTAGAGAACAGATTATTTATCATAAATCTAAGTGATTAGGTTAACTGTATAAAACTGTGGTGTTTCTTCTACCGTATTCTGTCCTTTTCCAACTGCTCTAATAAATGAAAGCTTTAGAGAAGGTCGGCTGTAACATCAAAATATGTGATCTAGATACAATCTTTTCCAACCATCTGAGAGACAGGAAAGAGGATATGGTAGGAAAGATTCAGATTCTGCTCAAAATAAAATAGAGGTTTCACTGAAAGACTGAATCCACAATTCACCACATTCATCCTAAAATTTTCCTTCAAACAGAAAGAAAGGTAGAAAAAAAGGATTACTGTGAGTAGTAAATAAGTCTCATATTTGGTGGAAGCTGCCTGTCTCCAAAAAAGAGTGAGCAAGGATCATTTAGGAGCACCATCACTCTCCTCATGTGCAGTGGGCACAGAAAAGTCTAATTCCATCAAGTACCTGTAGTAAGTTTGAAAGTCTCTGCACAAGCAGTTGTGGGATACATGTTTGGTATTGGAGCTATTTTGTATTCCTTACTCCCTCCTAATTGGAGCCAGTGGGCCCATACCTCTTACAATGGTGCAAAATCTCTAACAAATTTTATGTTCTTCTGATTAAAATGTTTAAATTGTATTACTTTATTTGGCTTAGTGTTTTGCTAGTTGAAAAGTTTTTCTGTTGCCCAGTCACTGAACAGTTGCAGTTCACACTACAGAATACAGATGCTTTGGAAGAGTGCATGCTACAAAACACAGCTTTGCAAATTGATGTATCTAAAGACATTTGCATGATTAACTCCCTGACTATCCTGGGATGATTAGATCTGCTGAAGTCACATGTTTAAAGCATTCAGCAAATTTAATCAGTCTGAAAAGGCTTCATTTATTTCCAAGTGTTTAGTGTGATTATTGGTTTAAATCATAAACAAAAGTTAACAAAAAGAATATGTGGGTGGTGTATCATTTACTACTTTATGTAACAAGGCATACTGATATTTCATGGAATATTGTAACACAGGATGAGAAGCATTTTTTTTTATATTGGCAACTGTGTATTAAGTTAAAGTAAAATATGTAACAAAAGCAACATCTCACTTTTTAAGACAGCCCCCACACCCCTTCCAGACTGTGTGATCACAGCCTGAATTTTCACAGCTCCGGAATCATTGAAGTACATTTTCAGTACAGAGCCACAGAGTACTGAGAAATGATGTGACAAGCAATTCTCTTTCTCTTTCACTTTCTTTCTCTCTTGAGTATTCTTTCCAGTTATTTTAAATGAAAAAGAAAATTAATTTAGGTGATACTAAAAACTGTTTATAAGGCACATTGAAAACCAGGAAAATGTCTAATTATAACAGCTTTTGTTGCTATTTGAAATACAGCACAAAAGCAGTCTGCGCTTTTTCAGAGGGCATCCTTCATGAAGATGTTATTAACCTAAGGAACAATAGCATCATTTATTAACTTTGGCTGTGTCATCATACTATGCTTTTGTGTTTTGAAAGTATCACTAAAACATTAACCAACTGATACATGCAGCACTCCTGTGAGGTAGGTAAATATTATTAAAACTGCTGAAATGTGTATCCACCAATAAATGTTTGATGGAAAATTGCCTGGTATTATTCAGAACATTTACTCAGATGACTGGAAAGATTTGTCTCAGGTTTACATTGAGAAACCGGGAGTGCTGAAGGTGAGCAGTTTGCCTAGTGTCAAGGAGAGAGCCAGTGTGAGAGATCAACTACAAATTGTGGTCTCTGTTACTGCAGTGTATCTTTAAACCTACTGCATTTCCTTCTACAAGGACACCATAGGACAATCACAACAGGCCTTTTGTACAGCCCAATATGGTGGCTGGGTTTTATCTGTTGTAGTGCACGTGCTTTTTTAGTAGATACATCTTATGGGTTTCTTCTTACTGAAAACTTTTTGTTTGTTTGTTTGTTTTCTTTTAGCACACCAGAAAGAAATAGTTTCCTCAACCTAGATTCCCAAATCAAGCAGTTTTATGTGTTACTTGCACACAAGGTGTCACTACTGTTTTGCATGGTGCAGTGCTCCCCTGAGCTGGTGGTGGCGTGCAAGGGTGCAGTCAAAACTTGGTCCCACCCTACTCTGCAACGACTAGAGTGATTATGGGCACTCAGTTTGTGTGGTGTTGCTGATATGAATGAACATACCTTTACTTCCTGCTGACTTCTTGTCTGTGTGTTCAATTTCACAAGCACAAGGTAAGTTTTTGAGGTTGTATTTAATCTCTCACCTAAAGTGATGTTTCTGAGTTCACTTTCTTGGGCAGTTCAAACTGGATATTTTCATGAACTGTAACAAGCTGGGTTGTGGAAGGACAGATGCTGCTGTGGCCATGGCACTCTTGTTCCTAAGTGTGGCAGCATCTAGGGTGTGATAAATCAAGTGGAAAAAATGACCTTCAGTAATGGCTCTCTAGAACATTTCAGAGTAACACTTGAATTATTACAGTGCTGGGTCAGTAGAGTATAAATATGATCCTTACCTAATCTGTATGGTACTCTTGTGTGTGCAAGTACTTGAAGTATTTTGGACACCGCAATGTACCAGTATAAATGTAAAAGGTACTCTTTTTTTGTTTTAATGTCCGTTGCACTTATTTCTTTCAGCTCATTTGGAAAATAAACTGATAATGTTGGGATTTGTTCCCAACACTGATATTGTGCTTTTAGGCCTCTGGTAGGGTGAATCGTAGAATCACAGAATCATAGAATGCCTTGGGTTGGAAGGGACCTTTAGAGGCCATTTGGCCCAACCCCCCTGCAGTAAGCAGGGACACCACTAACTAGATCAGGTTGCTCAGAGCCCCGTCCTACCTGGCCTTGAATGTTTCCAGGGATGGGGATGGGGCATCTGCCACCTCTCTGGGCAACCCGTGCCAGGGTTTGACCACCCTCATGGTAAAAAATTTCCTCCTTATATCCAGTCTAAATCTACCCTTCCTTAGTTTAAAGCCATTACTCCTTGTCCTATCTGAACAGGCCTTGCTAAAATAATTTTCCCCGTCTTTCCTATAGGCACCCTTCAGGTACTGGCAGCTGTTCTAAGGTCTCCCCGCAGCCTTCTCTTCTCCAGGCTGAACAGCCCCAGCTCTCTCAGCCTTGCCTCACAGCAGAGGTGCTCCAGCAAAATGGTCTTCAGAATTTGGAGAAGTGGTTTGAAAAGGAATAGGATGCAGCTCAGGGAGGAGAGGTAGAAAGTACTCCATGTGGGTGGTGCCATGGGTAAAACAGCGTTTGACTTGGGGAATATTAATGAATTTAATTTATTGGCAGTTAATACCAGCTTCCGATCAGTAATCTGGGTATTAAGGGGAAAAAAACATAAACACTTAAAGAAGCACCTTTCTTCCTCCTTTCCCAGTCTCAATTTAACCGAATCCCCTATCCCCTGCCTTCCCCAGCCCGTGCGTCTGGCTGTCCCCACGTGGCATGGGCCGCCCAGGGCTGCAGTCCCTCAGGGGTCCGTGCCTGGCGTGGGCGACCCGCGGGCTGCGTTCCTTCAGCGCTAGCACGGAGGGCCTCCCTCTAGGGGCACGTCTGTCCCCAGCCACGGGTCTCCACAGCCGTCCCTCCCTCCTCACCTCTCCTCAAGCATCTCCCCGGTTCTCTCCTTACGCGGTTCCTCACGCGTCTCCTCCCGTCGCTGCCGCGGCTCCTTCCTGGACGCGCGTGAGGGGAGGCGGTTTTGGCGCCCAGCGGGTTGCTCCTGTCAGGCCGCAGCAGCCTGGAGCCAGCTGCGACTGGTACCGGGCTGTTCGCGGTCTCCCCTCACGCAGGCACTGCTGCAGCCCCCGACTACTGAAACCTCGCTGTTTGCACCCAGCAGAGGTAGGAATACATCTTATTTGTGTGAGGAAGAGCCAGGGAGTGTGTGGCCAGGCGGGGTGGATGCTGTGGAGGCTGGTTTAGGTGGCAATCTGTGCATTAATCACTGGTGTCGGGACGTTGTGGAAATGGCAGCCTGCTGCCGTGTGTGAGCAGGAGCCTTGCTTGCAGGGCTGGGAACAAACTTTCTGTAGTTTTGGCTATGCTTCTCCTGGAATTTAGGGTATCGTGCAGCACATGTCACACCACTGGAGAGAACCGAAAGGCGAGGGCAAGGATGGTGGGAGGCTTAGGAAACCTGCTCGGCTGAAAGAGTTGTTAATTGTTCAGTTTGGGTGAGGAGGAGGGGGGTGCATGGTGAGTCTCCAAGTGTCTCCAAATTACTTCAAGGAGAAAGGGAATAATTTGTTTTCCATTGCTTCTGGGAACAGGATAAAGAATAATGGAATTAAACTGCAGCAAGGGAAATTTAGGCTAGACATCGGGAAAAAAATTCCAGTTGTGAAAATAGTTGTGTCCTAGAATATATTACTTGGGGAAATACTGGAGTCTCTCTCCAGCAGTACTGAAGAGCAGACTAAACAAGCATTTTCCAGGGAGAAGTTAAGCAGAGTTGGTCCTGCTTTGGCTAATGAAGATGGATTAGTTCAGTTCTTCAGGTCCACCTTTCTGTTCTGTGATGCAAGTTGATTCAAATTGTGAAGTGGAGACAATTTTGCTTTTGAATCGGTCACTTTGGGCCAGCAGTCAGGTAATGCCTCTCTCCTGTCCACTGCGAGGATGAAGCCAGAAGAGAGACAGGTTAATCTTTTATTTCCAGCAGTTGTTCTCTGTTGGCGAAAGGCTTTTCCTTCCAGAAAAAGGTGTTTCTTTTGCCATCTAGTTTCTTGCTGCGGACTACAAGTTAGAGCACTTTCTTTTCTCTGTATGCTTTTCCCTTTGTTTTATCTCAGTGGAGAAGCTGAACTGCAAGGTTCAGACTGTGTGTGTGTGCAAATATGTAAATGCCTCGATAGCCAAGCAGAATAACCTGTCACATTTACCTCGTTGAGTTCATTAGAATAAATGGTTAATGCATTAAAAATAAAACTTAGTTATCTTTACTGGACTTAAGTTATTAAGAATAATGTGGTGAGATGGCTGATTTTTTTTTTATTTTGATGCTAGCTCAAGGTAGCAACCGTGCAGTCTTACTTTAACATACGCCAGTACAGCATGTAAGAAGAATGCCCCTTTAAAAATAGCAGACCATACTGAGCCTTCAAATGTCACTACTTCTTTCCACTATCGCTTGCTTATGGCAATCTTTTGACAATTTTATTGGAACAGATAGTTCATTCTGACTACATTTTAAGACCGAGATCGCATGTAATTTTTGTTAATTAAGGAAGAATTATTCCAAGAAGACTTCATGACAGATTGAGTAACTTTTACTTTAGAACATGATTATTCCATATGTATGCTTGCGCAATGCACTGGACCTTTTGCTCAGTGAAAGCACAGTTCTTGGTGTCTTTCACTCTTCTCTGGCACAGGCGCGCTGCATCACTGTCACTGTGTCAAAGGTGGTACTGGCTGCATCAACTTGTCTGAATTCAACTTGATTTTTACCTTGATTACTCAGTTGCCACACCTTGGTGTTTCAACCCAGAAAACATTTAGCTTTGAAAGTATGCCATAATTTTTCAAAATGTTTTCAGGCAGTAGAATTAATAGAACCAAGGATATTTTTAAGAGCAGAACTAGACTTAAACAGTTGGATGGGAAAATTTTCACCACTTAACAATGGTCACTCTTACTGGTTTTTGGGCTTGTCCATGGTTTCAGGGCTTTATGGATGACAAATGAAAAAAAAAGGTTTAACTTCTCTCTATTATTTGCTTTCATTTTTTGTGGACATGTTGACATTTTTACAAAAATATCTCCTTTTAATATTTAGCTGTGTTTAGCTGTGTGCTATGCCAGTAATATTAATTGGCTGGACTTGCTGTTTAGAAATTTGCAGCACTGATTAAGATATTTACTGGAGTTTGTGTTTGACTGTAATTGGTTTAGTTGCAACAGAGCAGGATATAAAGAAGTACACCTAGAAAACAGTTTGGAAGCATGAAGAATGACAGGCGGCACTGTATAAAATTTTCTAAAAATATTATTAGGCTGTTTTTGCTAAAAGACTTGCTGTATCTACAAATCTTTTGTTTTAAGGACGCCTGATGATTAAAAAGATGATGAATTTCATCTTCAGTACTGTGCTTGAAAAAGTTTTTCATTCACTGTAGATTTCTATTAACAGATATACAGAAAATAAAAAAGCAGTTTTTCAGCTGCAGAAGTCTGCCAGTTTCAAACAAAAAAATCGTCATCTCCACCTCAAGATGATTGTATTATGTACAGGTTTATTTATATAATGCATGCACAAAATTGTTCTGTTTTTGCTTTCGTGCTCTCTGTGGCAAGTTCCGTTTGGATTTATTAACTACAGTCTGATTTGAAAGTAGTCTATGGACCGGGAAAATATTTTTAGTGAAATTTTAACAGTCACATCACATTATGTAACAAATGTATTGTGTCATGTACTATTCTTTCAATGTCGAGATGTTTGACATGGTGTAATGTGATCTGAGAGATAGTAAGTGATGTAGGATAGTGCTTCATGTAGTGTGTTAGAAACGTGTTCAATGTTTCTGATTGTTCTTTAGCTTTATGTCCATTTTACTGATCTGAGGTGGCAAGTAATCTGTCAGTATAAGTGCAGATATGGCAAATGTAGCAAAATATCATGGGAAAAGTTCTGTGCAGGAATTGCTGTAGTGAGTGGCTTTGTTACATTTGGATCAGACCTACAATCTTCACATCTGTATTGTGCATTGTTACTTGAGATATACGAAACTTTCATATTATGCTGTCTCCCACAGGTAGCTCCGCCCCTTCTTGAAATTCAGAACATGCTCTAGTATGCTTTGCATTTGTATGCTTGGGGTTCTTGCTCATTGAAAACTGGAATTTCGCATCCTGAACTCTGACTGCGAGGGAATATTAGATCAATACATACAATCAAATGTCTGACATGATGCTTGGCTCTGTCTGAATCTCGGAAGCAGTCAAGTCCTAGGATTAAGATTGGAGTTTGTTGTGTTCCAATCACTTCTCAAAGTGTATTTAAACAAATGATTTCACCAGCATCATCATTGCCCAGTTGCTTTCATCAGCCATGTAACATCTCAGATTCTTAGCTTCTCTTCCAGAGAATTTTAATTCTTTTAGACAGCCTCTTTACTGACAGCTGTTCTAGTCTTACCTACTTGTTTTCAAAGGAGAAATTAAAATTTTAAACAATATCTATTTGCAAAATCTTCACTTAATAGATGAGTTCGCTGGTGACAACCAGGAAGTTGTCATTCTTTTTGTCCTTATGTTAAAATGCAGATCCAGTGAGAGTAACAAGGAAACAAGGAATCTTCTGTGCTTGTAAGCTACACAAGTGCATGCTGGAGGCGTTGCAGAATCCCTGTTATCTGTATATCACTGGAACACTGTGCAAACAGAATATAAAAATAATGCATGTAAATGGAAAAGGAAGGAAGAGTATACATTATATAAATTTACTAAAAAGCCCTCAGAATGAGTTGCATAAAGTAACCTGGAAACTGAGAGCATAATAGATATGGAGACCTTTTTCTGGCTTTTGAGTAATCACTTGTGCTTGGTATACCACTGCACGTGTCGAATAGATGTGAAACTGGTTTCAGTGGTCAGAAATTTCCTGCTGTGTACAGAGGTCCAGTTCACAGGTGTATAGAGTAAACTCCAAGTTGGTTTTGAAAACTGAAGAGAAACTTGTGATCCATACAGCATGCTTTGAAAATACAGGCAAAGTAGTGCCAGACAGTGCTGGGCTAAATGAAAAGATTCTGATTAAGCGTCAATGCATAGAAAAGGTGCATGAAGTCAGTGTTTTGTGATTCTCATCTGTCAGTTCGTAGTTCATCCAAAAAGAAACATACAAAACCTTTGGATTTCTGCTTTCAGATGTAGTATGACTTGGGTAGGTTTTTCCTTACATATTTCTGTGTCTTTGACAAGGGTCCTACTCATCACTGAGTTACTCATGTCAGGCAAGCTTTAAATTTACCTTGTCTTTTAATACCTTGTGTACAATGGCACTAGCTTGTGATGAGACACAGTGAAATTGAGAGAAACACAAGATGAGAAATGACAATCCTGTTATTGCAGGAGTTGGCTCTCCTGCACAGTGTACTGAAGTTTTGGTACGTCTGTGCAGTGGAATATTTCCCAAATATTAACTAACAAAATAGGGAAACAGATGAAGAGGTCAGTTGTGGGATTTCCTGTGTGGAAATCCTGTGTGGCAGAACTGAGGTTTCGCTAAATGTGGGACTGGAAGATGGAGAGCTTCACTATAAGCAAATAATCTTTAGCCTTCAAAGAGCTGTAGATATTCAGCTTGTATATTTGTATACAGAGAGGAAAAATGTAATTTCCGAAACATTCCAATACTATAAGTGGTAAGTCTTGTATTATGATTTGGATTATGAGGAACATCTGCTTTTTCTGATGTTTTCAGTGAATGTAATACCATCCTTCAGGGGTTTTTTGTGTGTTCAAATTTATAGGGAAATTTTAATTAAATAGCATGTTTTATTCTTAAAGAGCCACTGGTTGCCAAAAGGTTAAGTTAAATAATATGTTTACACCTTAATGTGATGTTTGCTACAGTGATACCACCTATGCGTGGAATCGGGAAAAATGTTTTTACAACACTAAGGTAGTTGCATGTTGTGTGTGTGCTTAGAGGTAAGGAAAAGGTCAGGTTGTGTTTTATCCTGGTTTTGTGCTCAAATTAATCTCTTTTCCTTTCAAGTATTTTTACCTTGGAAATGTCTACAACATTTCTGTTGTCTGGTGCAGGAACTCTGACAAGATGGATGGGAGTATGAGGGAGAAGCACAAGGTGGAACAGCACACAGCTGGGTTCAAGCAATTTGGCTACAATTTGGTACTTGATAAGGCCCACTCATTTCCCAAGCAGCCATCTGACAAGGTCTTTGCTGTCCAAGTTTCCTGTGTGGAGATGATGGATGAGGGGAAAAAAGCATTTATCTGAAGTGAAAGGGTTAAAAATGGGAGTTCAGTACCTTTCTGAGGGTATTCTTACGGTATCCTATTTACTTACTGCAAACTGTCATAACCCTTGCAGTAGCTTGCAAAATATCAGTCTTGCTTTAAATAAAGGTGCTCAGGTGGTAGGATTTTAAGAGTGTCACAGGAATAGAGATCAATTTTTTCGTAAGCAGGAGTCAAACAAGCCAGATTCATTAAATGTTGGGGGTTTTTTTCTTCTTTTCATTAAATAACAGCAATAGCAGGAGCTGGAGTTATAGGAAAAATTAACAAAGGAAGCACTTCTTTTGCTACAAGTGTTGTACTGTGTTGCATTTAAATGCGTGAAGTGGAACAGTCAGCAAGAACAAATCCAGAAGGAATGTTTATGTAAGACTTCAGCAAAAATAATGTTTTACTTTCATACGTTTTCAACTTTCAAACTGACAGAAACTTGCGTGGAATAGGAGAGACTCTGGATAGTCTGAGATGCTTCCAGATGTATCTCAGGGCCTTTCACAACAAACATCACTAGAGTTGTTCACACTGTCCTTGGTTGTATTCAAGAACTATACAACACAGGTAAAATGATCTTCAAACTTTTTTGTATGGAAATTTTGGTCAAACATGGCCCAAGTGTTCTTACACAATTCTCCAAAGTGTCAGCTGTGTCCAGTACTGCTTGTGTTGGCTCAGTATAGTGGCTGCTCTTGAAGACGTCTTTTTTCCGTGCCTGTATGTTGAATGTCTGAATGTTGCTATCTCAGCAGCTGGTTGTGTATCACTCTATACTGCTAGCTTGGACCCCCAGGTCATTTTTGCGGGAGCAAAGGACAGCCTGGGATGTCAGCTTTTGTATCATTACAGCTGTTTTCTGAATAGCTTTATGCTTTCTTTCCATATACAATTTATACTTTCTTTCTGTCCATATATTCTGTCCATATATTCTGTATCATATATTTCCATATAAATAGACACAAAATATTAGTCGCTGTAGTTTGTCTTCCAGTAGTGGGTAGGCTTTTAGTTTACAGGCTCTTCCAAGATTGCTTCCATTTGAATCAGTGGAACAGAATGATTTTCCTATTGTATTAAATATAATAAACAAGTAGGCAGTGATTTGTCTTTAGGGAGCTTTCCATGTATCTATTTAAAAGCCAGAGTGCTCAAAGGCCAAAAACTGTTGAGAGGGGAGGGTTAGCGCATGATTCTCTAGGGTTTTAATACATTTTCTGTTACTTTTTTTCCTTCAGGAAAACTTGACAGAAATTACTTTTTGGAATTCACTAAAACTGATGTTCTGTACTCTCCTTTTGAACTCTGCTAAGATTTAACCAAACTCATCTTGACAGTTCACCAGATCTCTCTGGATTTACTGAAAACAACATGACTCTCAGTCACTTGACAGGAATTGGTTTAATTTGCAAGAATGAAATGGTTGTTGCCAGCTATAAGTACATAATATATCTAGGAAAACAAGTTTCATTTCTAGGCAAATGACATATTTTGCACTACACAGAGCACATGCTTAGTAAGTTGAAAATAGAACAGAAGGCTATCAGTCTCTAAATTTGGATAAGTACTTTAAGGATCACTCTGTTAAGGGTACTAGCTCGTTGATTAAACATGTAGACTATTTGTGAAGTATACTTGACAGTTAGTCAATAATTCTTTGCTCTGTTCACCAAGAAACCTCCCTAATTTTATCTGTGCTACATTACTTCTATAATTAAAAAAGAGTTAACAGTCTGCCCCAAATTACTGTAGACTGTGAACTTTAAGCAGCACACTTAAGCTGTGGACATTAGTATTCAGGTTTCAAAGAGCTCTGAAGTAGCAATAATATCTCAATATCATATAAGTTGTGCTGTAATTTTGTTAAATTTTAGTAACATGTAATTCTGCTTTCTTGAAATTCTTCATGGCTATTAACAGAGATCCAATATTGAGCATATATTCTTTCTGGGAGAATGAGATTAAGTGTGTCATCATGTCAAGTCTAGAGTTTGTGTATATTGTAGTATTTTTTTAGAGAATTTGGATTAGGAAATCAGAAGTGCAAGTGTGTAACAGTGTTAGTAGTGTGCTAATGTCTAGAACTTGTCATCAGCTTTTTTCATTTTTGAGAAATTCTTTTCAGAATCTATCTAAAGCATAAACTGTGAAGTATTACAAATACTTCAAAATATCTGAAATAATACACTTGGGTCAGATATTCTTCAATAAATGTTCAGTATATTTGAATTTGTCTAAAATGTGATCATTCTGTAGTCTGATGTTCTAATAATTCTCACAGTAATCTTCAGTCATTCTTGTACTAAATTCTAAGATTTAAAAGTGCTTTGTAGTGCTTTATAAAAGAAGAATTGTGATGCAAAGAAATAATGAAGATTTTTGTGAAATTTTTCATTGATTATGTATTCATGCAACTCAACATACAACTTTCAGACTCGGGCTCTTCTTTCCGCAAATCCAAGAACCAAGTGGACTTGTGGCATGAGTTGATACTGTGTTTAGAACGGTTAGAATCACAGAATCACAGAATGGTAGGGGTTGGCAGGGACCTCTGTGGGTCATCCAGTCTAACCCCCCTGCCGAAGCAGGGTCACCTACAGCAGGCTGCACAGGACTTCATCCCGGTGGGTTTTCAATATCTCCAGAGAAGGAGACTCTACAACCCCTCTGGGCAGCCTGGTCCAGTACTCTGTCACCCTCAGAGTGAAGAATTTCTTTCTCATGTTCAGCTGGAACTTCCTATGCTTCAGTTTGTGCCCGTTGCCCCTTGTCCTGCCGCTGGGCACCACTGAAAAGAGTCTGGCCCTGTCCTCCTGACAGCCACCCTGCAGATATTTATAAAAGATCCTCTCTCAGCCTTCTTTTATTCAGGCTAAACAAGCCCAGCTCCCTCAGCCTTTCCTTGTAGGAGAGATGCTCCAGTCCCCTCATCATCCTCGTAGCCCCCCGCTGGACTCTCTCCAGTAGTTACTCATCTTTCTTGAACTGGAGAGCCCAGAACTGGACAGAGTACTCCAGATGGGGCCTCACTAGGGCGAAGTAGAGGGGGAGTGGTTTTCAGTTTTACTAAAAAGAAATAACCCGACAGATTTTTCATTGCGTTGAGACATTGTCATCTGAAGAAGATTTTTTTTCTTATCCAGGTCAATCCATTTCATTCGATAATATAATAGTACTGTGTTTTACAACTAACAATACGTGTCACAGAGGAAGGACATGCTATCAAGAGTTCAGGCCTGAGCCCTGACACATAAATATACATGAAGGTATGATTTGTCATATGTCATGTCATCTGTAGCAGTGTAATAACTACCAAGGCTAGCAGTACTGATTGTCTGACTGCAGAGATCTTAGCGTGACACACCCATTTGATATAGTCTGTGCTAGACTGTATTTCATTCTAGAAAATCATGACTGACAAAAGTAATCCATGCAGGCTAGGTTAAAATTAGCTCAGACCTGCCCAACATTGTTAGGATCCACCTTGACTTGGCTGAGGGAGGGCACCCTCAGTCAAGCAACAGATTAGCAGGTATGAAAGAACGTCTTTGCTGGCTAAAAAGTTGCAAAATGGCTGTGCAGAGCTTGAATAATAGGTACATGATTAGTACCACGTTAGTATCACATTTATATATCACATGCAAATGTGTTTCTTGTAAATGTCAGGAGATTCCATTTTATTTAACTGACTAATCTCTGAGTGTTATCTAAGAGCATCTCAGGAAAGAAGAGTTATGGTATCATAAGCTTTAATTATAAACCTCAATTGCGATCATTCTGGACCAGTTTCTGCTCTGCTCAATGCTTCCTTTCTCTGCATAAAACCAAAGTTTTTCAGTATGTCTTTTTGTAACAGTATTTTAATTATAAGTTCGGGTGGAACTGGAGCTTAGGGTAGATAGCAAGAGTAGGAACTCATTGGTGAATAGCATGGTGCAACTTTTTCTCAATTAGGCTAATGCTAATATCAGAGCTGGTAACATTCTCCAAATCTGCTTTGGTTTTGCACCAATTTTTTGCTTTGATGAAAAAAGCAAAGCCACTGCCAAAATATGCATAGTGTCATTCTGAAGAATGAATTATTAATAAAAACAGTGATAAATCTTTGTCCTGCTACTGGAAATGACAGAAATTCTGTTGACTTCAGTGGGGTCAGGGCTTGCCTCTCATGACTATGGACAATTCAGGGAGAAAAGGCAGCTGAAAGATATTTTTGCATTTCACAGTCCTTGGGATGCTTTATATCTCTTTTTAATGCAGAGTTGCTTGAAAGAGGATCATGTTAAGTGCCAAGAACTGCCCCAGTGTCTGCTTGGAAACAATTTCTGATCTCTGAATAAATGGTTAGTTGCAAATAGTGCACTCATATCTGTAGTCTTTATCACCCTTGTTTCCATCATGTGGAGGATTCTCTGTTTCTTTTTTACAGAGAAGGAGCTAAACTGACAGCTTTATATATGATTCGTGCCAGATAAAAATTTATTAGAATTCACAGTGTGGTTATTATCATTTGGGATATTGTGTGCCTGCATAAGTCATTGTGTAAAGGATTAAATGCCTAAAAAATGTTAATAATAAAGCCCCCAGATCTAATAACTTTAGAGATTAGAATTAATTGAATTAGTCTTTGATCTTGGGTGTTAAGTTTTAAAAGAAAATTTCAGTAGGCATTTGCCATTCTGTTTTCAAAGAACCAGCCATTGCTAAGTGTGGGGTTGGAATGCATCTGTACAATCGTCTGTAGGGCAAAAAATCGTCATCAAAAGCAAAGCTGAAGAGAATTTTTCCATCCTACTTTGCGTCAAAGCAATGAGAATTGAAGAGATTGTAACTCAGAATTTATAGATATTTTAGCTTTTAATTTTCATTTGAGGAATTTTAGCTGAAAGATCTTTACCAGCTGATGAGGTGATAGTAGTTAAAAAAGGTGAAGCCTTTGTATATGGCTGTCTGAACATTAATATTACATGGATTAAAGTGACACCTAAATTATTTAATATCCATCTCTCAACCAATTAATATTAGCTGATGTACGCTTATTCAAATTGCTCTGTTGTCATAAACTTCAGGCAGGTAGTGAGATCCGAACCATTTATTCAAGATTATTATTTTTGTGTCAGATCTGTAAAGCTATTTTATTTCACATTATTCCATCATAATATTTGTGTCTAATGCAAATGCCCTCAATTTTCTTTTTCAATTACACAGTTGTGTAAGTAAGGGGTTATGCTACTATGAAAATCCTGGAATGATAGTCAAAGAAGGCTCTATCTCCTACTTTCCTTACTGTATCAGAAGCGGTAAACATACATCTCATCAGCTGTCTGCTTTGCTACCAGTCATGTTTTTGCAGATAACTTTGTCTTTATATTCGTGTTGCTTTTTATTATTCAGAAAAGCTGTAAAAACTCATTCATTGCTGAGTGAATATAGTGAATCCCAAACACAAATATTTCTTCCTGTTAGATGGTGATGTTTTATCTGAAGAGGTTTACAATTACCAAGAAAGTTAAAAAAGAAAAAAGAAAGGAAATGCAAAAGAAAGGCAAAAACAAAGCAAAGCTACAGTAAATTAATATTTAGGACATAGTCTTGGGTATTTTTGGCTGTCCGAGGTGTGCTACATTACCTGACAGTATCTTAGCAACTTTGAAAACCTGTTAAAGCATCTTTAATTATGTCTCGTACCGTTCACGTTTGCCTGCAGTGCATCTCCGAGCATGTCTTTGCATTTGTATGTGCCCGTATGTGACAGTGGAATTTATTAAATTCCTGCATTATGTTTGCTGTGATAATTAGTAAAGTGCAGTGAATATTTCAGAATGAATAATTTATCCCATTAATTTATCCTCTTAAGTAATATACAAACAGTATTCAACATCTTTTTTTTCTATTTTAAATTATGAATCAGTTGCAAGCATCTCTGAAATTTCGATTCCTTAGTCTTTTGAGTCATGGTGATTACTTTTGTTTCTTCAGAGGGATTGTATGATAGCATTGTTTACTTCATTGTCTTTAATGCCTACCTATTTATTAAGTTAAATATTTTGCTAAATATAGGTAGATTTGAGAGATGCTTCAATACGTGGCTGAAATAAAGCTTTCCAGTAGCAAATAACTATGTCCTTGCATCCAGAAAGAACTTAATATTTGCTATATTCATATCTGTAAGGTATCTGATTTCTTCTCTCTCCTTTTATTTCCCAGTTTACTCTGTTCCCTAAATATTAAGGTGCTCTCAAGCTTTGTATTGCTGTACAACTAACTCCCTGAACGGGAAGTACAGATTCTAGGAGGATAGCAGGGAGAGAGAAGAGTGCCATAGATACATGCTGACCATATTATGTTTGATTAGGCTGACTTGCAGTCCTTCAGAGGTACCCTGTTTAACCTCACTGTAGTTCCTTCCGCGTTATTGCCTTGCACCACATTGCATCCAGCCACAGATATCAACCTTCTGTGCCAAAAATGTGTACGGTGGGCAGCACCCAGCACTGTTCCTGCTCCTGTCTTATGAAGGTGCGTAAGGTAGGCTGCTCCCAGCCTCCGGAGTTCAGTGAAGGTCACAGGACAGAGTTAGCCCAGCAATCCGGAAAAGCTTCCCACCTAGTCTCTGTAGGTGAAGCGATCATTAAGATAGCCTACTCAGTGCATGTTTTTGGGTGAGCAGACCTTTGTGTGTCATACGTCAGTGTGGTTTCTAAATGGAGAAATACCATCTTCATGCAACTGTATTTCTCTGAAATAAAGTTAGATACCCACATACATGTACTTAATCAGCAATCTCAGTAAAGACTGGGTAAGTAAAAAGCATGCAGGATCTCATTTACCCTGGCATTAATAGGTAACATTCTCTTTGGCTTCACTGAAATTTGCATCCATCTGCTGACACAGAGCTTAGACACCATGACTCGTTATGCCATTAAACAATTATGACATGGGAAATTAGAGAAAGGTACAAACACTTAGGAGACTTCTTTATCTTTTATGATGCATGAATATCCTAGAAGTGACTGCTGCTGCTGCTCTCTACCCTTTTTTTCACTAAGATATTCCTTTGGGTTGCATACTGGAGTATGAATTTGTCCTGTGACTGTCAGTCACTGAAACATAGTCTTTTGGTATCTTCCTGGGAGAAGAAGAAAAACATCCTCTAAAATTGGAGGTCCTGACCCCCTTTGATCATAGCTGATAGAGGTAAAGCACTTAGGTCTGACAAAGTCCTTTAACTGTTTGGCAAATATAATAGGAGTGCATTTAGTAGAATAGTCTGCAAAAATTGAGATCAACCATTGATGTTATCCCTTCAAGATCGAATAGGAAAACATATATTTTGGCCCTGAAAGAAAAATGTGGTTACTGTCAATCTATGTTAAAATCATGAAAGAACTAAAAAAAAGGTGTGCTAGTGAAACTGTTCAGTGTAGCTGGTGAAACTTTTACGTACAACAAGAAGAAACCCTCCAACAATAAAAATCTTCTGCTTGTGCAGCTCCCTTATGTTTTAGTCAATCAGGAAGAAGAAAATCCTATTGCAGTGGGGGTAGTGTCTATAGATTTTAATGCCATCATCCAAATGAAGTGACTGTATACGGTAATCTGTATATGATCATACGTATATGTGACATTAATAAAAGCAAGAAGACAATAAGCATATTTTATATCTTGAAGCGCATTAAACAATAAAAAGTCTACATGAAAACAGTTAATGAAAAATTAAACATGTAAACTAGTGAGAGAAGAAGGCCTGTCACTGAAGTTAGGTAAAACCCCTCAGGCTGGAAGGCAGTTCACCAGAGCCAGAATCTCAATTTTCCATGTGAAAGGCTACCATCTCATTTATAATGATGTTTTAATCATAAGACATCCTTTCTTTTAAAAGGAAAAAAAAAAATCTAAGTTCTAATGAGCAAGACTTACGTTGAACAATTCTGTCATTTCTCCCTTTATCTGACAGATATTGCTGTTGGATTGCAAAGTTTCATTTAAAAGAAAGTTTCATGATAAATGGTTCCAGTATGAACTAGCGAATGGTAGTCAGCTATGATTATCTGTCAGTTCATTACAGTCATGCTTCTAACTTACATTGCTGATATCCTATTTCTGTAACGTGTTTGAACTTGACTGAATTGTCCGTTTTTGATCTGAAAGGCAATGTCAAACTGGAACCTTGAAAAGAGATCCTACCAAAATAGGTTGTATAAAGTTTTCTTAATTTCTTTATGAGCAAATATAAGTAGAAATTAAGGAAACATCAATAATTTTGCATGTCATCTTTATTCTTTGAAGAAAGTGAGCCTTATGTCAGGTTGCTATAAATACCTGCTTCTCAAAGTTGGGTTATTGAAAAAATCCATTGTCCATGAGGGTGTGAAAGCAGCAAGTTATTTCAGGGGGTTTAGCTAGCGTAAATATTTTAATTAACATTGATAACGGAAGTAGTGCTGAAATCCTGAAAAATGATGTTAGAGTACTGTAATAAATTAGTTGGCTAAGACATGTAGATGTTTTCACCACTCTTATCCCAAAGCTTTATTAATGGTGATATACATGTACATGATTATATCCTGGAAGCTGGCTAGCTCATTATAGGAATATGCTTTAGCATTACTAAGGCTACTACATGAATTTTTAAAAGCTTCTTAAGTGCTTGGAGGTTCAACCTGCAATCCTCTACTGTTTTGGATGAACTATTTGAAATTGGTATTTAAATAATGTTTCTGTAAAAAGACAGTGAGATAGTACTGTCTGATTTCCTTTTTATTCTTCCTATATATGACACTCATTTTACACACATAGATTGTGTTACCAAATGTAAATATTTTATTTTGAACCTGAAAGCTTGAATGTTTGGATAGCAGAGGCCATGCTGGAGCAATATTGAAGTATCTGGAAGGGTTTTGTGTAGCCCTAAGTGAAGCTTGCATAATAATTTACAAGTAAAAAGGTCACATTTTACTCAACATTTACCCTGATTCAAAATAAAGATGGCCATCACATGAGAGGTGTGAGTGAATATATCAAAACTGATTTTATTTAATACTTTCAATTTTGTATGTTCGATGAAGTATTGTATCTGTCCACAGATTTATGAATGTGGACAAAGCTGCAAAATTGTTGTACATGGAAATATAATAGTTTTTTAATGTAGAAATCATTCACACAATTGTATGAACATTCATGATAAAAATAAACTTTAAAGTGTAAATCAGTTGCTTATAGAACTCATTACGATTCTGCAATACTATACTTAAATTTTTTCTTTCAAGTCAACCCCTTATCACATTGGGACACACGCAAGCAGACAGATGCAGTGATATCAAGGGAAATGTTGTTCCCCTAAATGTAAAAGTTCTCTTACAGAGCCCCCAGTTGAAAGAGAGCTCACATACTATCCTCTAATTTTACTTCTGTTTTTCTTCTGCCGTGAAGATGATACAATTCAGAAAACTTACGGCTATTTTATTCTGCACTTCAGTTAGCTCAGGAGCTGAAACTGTTGATTTGACCATGAATTGCTAGGTGTAATTTAGATTTGTTCTAATGTTATTAAAACTTAAGGCAGTGTCTGTAGCTTTTAGACTGTCAGGGCTGGAGGAGCATGAATGTGGTGCCATCTTTTTCTTTCTCTCATATTTGCTAAGTAATAGCAGGTATTGACCCAAGATAGTAGGAAACAAAACATGAAAATACACCAGGGTTTAAACTCTGTGAGACTTATATATACTTATATTGAATACTAATTCTTATGCAAATTCTTTTCGTTTCTAATAATAGATACCTTTTTAGGGATCTAAATTTTTTTTAAGTAGATAAATGGAGTGGGTAATAAGCAAATGTTTAGCCTGATTTCTTGTAGTACTGTGTATGCTTTCCACTGATACACAAAGTGGGTGCTGGATACATCTCAAAAGATGGTCTTCATTGTATGAGATTGGACTAATAAGAATACCAGAAGAAATAAATTTAAATGGTTTTAAAAGAAAACAGTATCTGAAACAGACTAGTAATCATTTTATCTTAAATGGGTTATCTCCTCAATGACCATCACCTAGTAAGTAGCTATTTAAGCTATTTTTTTTCTTTTTTAGCATTCTTGTCCCTTTCCTTGATAGGGCAGGTGGGCGGAGTTGAGAAAATCCTATTTTCTCTGTTCCTATAACAGGCAGCTGAGAATTCCTGTAATTGTTTTAAAGCAAAAAATCTGATACTTCTGCTTGATTTCACATCTTTTTTCCTTGAAATGGTTTTTTAAACTAAACTCTTGGGGGAAATGTATTTTACCTAAAGATTGACAGGGGATTACCAATATTATGAGATAGAAGATAGTATAAAAATCAAAATCGGTGGGGCTGTAGAGAACTTGTTCAGATTAACTGTAGTTGCGAAAGTGATTTTTCATTCTCAAAGACTGCAAAAATATGCAAAATTCAGTTGCTCTTCAGTAAAATAAAATTTGCAAGTGCTTCCATTAAATTAATTAGAAAATGATGCTTTGTCTTCCTACAGCAGGCCTCAGGGTGTTTTTAAGATTTTACATTCAGTTCTAAATATAACTGAATTCTGTAACTTTTAATCAATGTCAGTTTAATATGTACTCATAGAGCTTTGCTGAAAAAAAACTGCTATGCAAACATAGACGCAACAACACTCCAACCCAACTAGTTCTGTTTACAAGGTATTTCTTCGTGGTCATACAAAGGGGCAATTTCGCAATTTCACGACTCATGACTCGGCTGAATTCAGTGGCAGGCACACGCTTGGAATACGTGAGCCCGTCGGTGAACTAACAGTGCATTCTGTTCTCGGGCAGAAGTCTTGCTAAATGAGCGGGAGCTGTTACAGTAGTAGGCTTTCTGTATTTTGCTGTCACTATCAGTTGTTGGTGCTCTGTGTCTTATGATCCCAAAGTACTTCATTGATGGTGTTGTTCTGAGAAAGCTGTTGTGGTTTTGGATATTTTTTTTTTCTGTTTTGTAGATGAGGAAATGAAGCCATAGAAAGTCTAGTGGATTTACCCGTTGTCATAAAGGGCTTAAGGGAAAATCAGAAGTAGGAGCTGGATGAGAGATTGTTTTATGCCTCTGAGAGGGCTGTCTCTGGACTAATTATACCAGTGCTGCTAACTGATTTTATCTGCCTGTGGTAACCTTACTGACTTCTATTTGGATACCACAGACAGAATTTCTGAAGCTCTTATAACAGTGTAAATACAAAAATACTTCTTAAAAATACTACTTTACACATGCTACTTTGTGTGTATATGGTGCTCTTCATCGTAATGGCATGGGCAACACTTGTTAAGGAACCTACCCAGCATGACTGGATTTATAAAATTCCCAAAGCTGAATAAAAGCTAACTGAAATGCAAAGCTAAGGAGTTTAGATACAATCAGAAAGGGAGGAGCAGGTTCAAATGACTTTGCTGATAGCCTAGGGATTTTGCTAGTCTGGGTTCAGTCTGCTGCTCTTCACAGGTGTGCAGCCTTAGGAAAGACTGGTTCACCCAGGTTCTTTCCACTTCAGCACTTATGTGAGGCAGCTTAGAAGGTGATTAAGTGGTGAGATGAAGAAGCACCTCCAGAAGGTAAGTCAGATATTAGGTGTACTGAAATACCGTGTGTGTGAATCTCTTTTTTGACCTGGGAGGAGCATTGAGCTTCCGTGTTTCTGCACCTCAGTGCACTGGTCAGGACCTGGAGGGCATCCTCCTCCTAGGATTTTAGTTGGCCAAGTCAGAATTCAGCTGATATGAGTTCAGGGTCAGCTCCTTTGCTGATAAGAGCTGTGTAACAGAGAGCAGCTGTGTAGCAGGTATGTCTGTGCCTGGTCTCATTCTGACCCTGACCCAGATCTGCTGGCTCGGTTTCCTGGCTTGACCTCACCCTGCTCTGTTGCTATGGGCTTTCTCAGCAATCACTAGATTGTGTCCAGTCCTGACCACTGTCTCTGGCCCTGATCCTCACCTGAACTTGCAGCTCTGCTTCCTGGCTACTTGTTGGTAAGATCACTGCCTTATTATTGCATTCTGCTCCAGGCTCTCCTCCACTTGTGGAGCAGCAGGACCTCGGTGCTCCCTGACATGCCTGAAGCTAGGCAAAATGAATCTGGGCCTTCATTTTTCTAGCGTTAGCTGTCCAGACAGAGGGCATCAGGCAAGTCTAGAGAAGTTTGAGGCACTCGGGCTCTATATCAGTACTTCATTGTTATACAGCACTGTAATAGTAGTATATGTAATAAAGCTTCACTGTTATACAGCACAGTAAGAGTACCGTGATAATATACACAATGTAAACAGATATTGTAGGATAAAAAGTTTGTGTTTGACATTTTTTCAAAGGAGCTAGAAACAATATTCAGTGAAAGTAAGTGTGGAACTTAAATTTCTTACTTTCCTACAGCTTTCTTTGAAAACAACATAAAAGTTTAAGAGAACCTGAATGAGCTATTTGCATTTGAAAATCTATAAGATTTAGAATACATTTGTGTATATGCCCAGTATGAACTTAGTGCTTTAAACTGTTTTTTAGCTCAGTGATTTGTTCAAGGTCATGGACTAATTGCTAGCAGAGCTAAATAAAGAATCTAGGAGTATCTGCTCTAACCAATACATCATACTCATTACTGGTTATTTTTCTACTGACTGGCTCGTGGCTCTGGGACACTGTCTGGCTGACTGAGTTATTACTTTTAGGTTTGCAGAAATTCATAAACTTCGAGTGCTTCAACAAAGAACTACCAATCTAAAGAAATGAATGGCAAAGTACCCTTAACCTGCACTTTCTCTATATAGAATCTCAGATTTATTGCCAATTTCATAATGATCTTGGCCAACCTTAATTTTTTCAGTAGATAAAACTATGACTTCATGATAGATTCCAGGATTTGGAGTTAGACTGGTGCAACATAGTGCTTCTAGTGCAGAACTAGTTTGGGAGTTTTTTGTCCTTTTTTTTTTTTTTTTTAAGGTGAGTTTTGAGTAATGACCTGTGATTTATTGGCATACTTCATGAAAAAACCATTTAGCTGTTTTCTTACAGGGAACATGCCACGTGGAATGTGAAATTGTAGGTAGCTGACCTGACTTGGACGTGACAGTTTTATTAGCAGTCTGCTGGTGTTAGTGATCTTTTTTCTACCTTTTTCTAGCTCTTTGAATGAACTGCTTTGACAAAGAAGCTCTCTAATGTTATGTGAATATAAGGGGAATAATATTTTTGTAAATGTTTACCTGTTAGTAAAAATAAAGATGTATTTTCTTTAACTAATCAGAATCTAAAATATAATGACTCAAATCATTTTTGATCCTAATACACTTAGGCAGCCAAAACTCCTGAGACTGAGCAGAGCTTTGAGACAGACTTTATGCAGATTATTTCTATGCTAATGTCTCTGTTAAATGAGAAGCAGCACCTACGGAAACAAGGAGCAGTTCAGAGGCAATGAAGAGAAAGAGACTACCTTCTTTATGCTTCCTTCCCCGTGTTTCTAATTACTAAATTCAGTTTCAGTAGAAATTGTGATTTACATTCAAGTGCTTATAGAAACTGGCAACTAAATTAGATGACATTAATGCTGTTCAGTTCCAGGCTTTTGTGTCACAGGATTGTCTCTTTGTATATTTTTCCCTGTTGAATTCCTTAGTCTGGGATATTCTTGTCTAGCTCAACAATACCTTGAGATACACAGTATGGGGAGCAGTATTGGAAAGTTAAGAGACTATTTCCCCCCAAATAGCAGAGATTAATGAAAACTGTAGAATGTACTTTTAGTAGCACAGAAGGGGGAAAAAAATCTACCTCTATACTGAAAATATGCTTTATGAGCTGAAAATAAGCTTTCCTATTGGCTATCCAGCCATTAATGGAATTGAAAAGGAGTGTTCTTCCTTTCACTGTTGGGAAATTCAGTAAAGGCTGAAATGAGCAGAGTAGAATAATGAAAAGAGATTTGCTTCTCTTCCTCTCTGCTGGGTATGGCTGTCACAATATGATTATCTTGTGTTTCTCTGTGACTGCAAGTAAGACAAAGTGACTTCCCAGCTGTTAACGGGAGACTGACATTGCAGTAGATCTTTTACAGTCAATCAGTTTTCAGCAAAAGCAAAGAGAATGAAAATAAGAAATGGCTAAAAAATTGGTAGGAAAACCTGCAATTTCTGTCCATCACCAGAGGCATCTTAACTGCATGTTTGCAAGCACTAGAAAGCATCAAGAGATTGATTTTGCACAGCGTTAATAGGATTAGATGCAGTCTGTCTTTGTTCTGACATGTTTCTTTTTTGGACCTTTGTACCAAGAACAAGGTTTCTTAGGCTTTGGTCTCAACAATTCAGAGAGAGACACATAAAGCATCTCCAGAACTCAAAAAAGCTCATGCTTTTGCGATGAAAATACATCATCCACGAGCAGATTGTTTACTTGGGTTATACTTTTGGTCTGAATAAGGTATGTGTGCAAGGACTTCATACTCAAGAATCAGTTATCTGATAACTTTTGTTAAAACAGATGGGCCAGATAATTACTGACAACTGGGCAATATGTTGCTGGTGAGATCTAGAATATTATGCTCAGGTTTGGGCTCCTTAGTTCAAGACGGGTGTTGACAAACTGGAGAGGCCTTAAATATGGAGCCTAGAGCATGTGACCTATGAGGAGAGGATTGAGGGAGCTGGGCTTGTTTAGTCTGGCAATGATGAGACTTACAGGGATCAGGCAGTTGGCAACTCTGTGAAGAAGAGTTGCAAAGGCAGTAGAGCCAACTCTTACATAGAGGCAGAGAGTACAGCAAGGACCAGGAGCTACAAGGTCAGGCTGGAGGGATTCATAGTGCATGTTGGAGACAACATCTTAAGTAAGACGGTAGAGGAGTATTGTAATGGGTTACTCAGCCGGGAGTTCTTAAAGACTTAACTCTACAAGGCTGATCTGATTTAGTACTACTTCCCAGAGGTTCCTTCCAACTGGTGTTTCTATGATTCCATAATTTTAACTTGTGTTGGTTTAACGTTAAAATGAGAAGAAGAAGAAAATAAGAATACATTATTAATGTTCATTGCTTTTTCTTCATGGAATGATAGATTGTTTTCGGTTGGAAGGGACCTTAAAGACTGTCTTGTTCCAACCCCCGTGCCATGGGCAGGGACACCTTCCACCAGACCAGGTTGCTCAAAGCCCCATCCACCCTGGCCTTGAACACTGCCAGGGAGGGGGCAGGCACAGCTTCTCTGGGCAACCTGGGCCAGGGCCTCTCCACCCCCAGAGTAAAGAGTTTCTTCCTTATATCTAATCTAAATCTACCCTCTTTCAGTTTGAAGCTATTAGCCCTTGTCCTATTACTACATGTCCTTGCAAAATGTCCCTCTCCAGCTCTCTTGTAGGCCCCTTCAAGTACTGGCAGGCTGCTCTAAGATCTCCCCGGAGCCTTCTCTTCTCCAGGCTGAACAGCCCCAACTCTCTCAGCCTGGCTTCACAGGAGAGCTGTTCCAGCCCTTGGATCATTTTTGTGGCCTCCTCTGACCCTGCCCCAACAGGTCCAGGTCTCTCCTGTGCTGAGGGCTCCAGAGCTGGATGCAGGACTCCCAGTGGGGTCTCACCAGAGCAGAGGGGCTGAATCCTCTCCCTCACCCTGCTGGCCACGCTGCTGGGGATGCAGTCCAGGACACGGTAGCCTTCTGGACTGCGAGCGCCCACTGCTGGGTCATGTTGAGCTTCTCAACAACCAGCCCCCTCATGTCCTTCTCCTCAGGGCTGCTCTCAATTCAATCTCCACCCAGCCTGTATTTGTGCTTGGGATTGTCCTGACCCATGTGCAAGACCTTGCACTTGGCCTTGTTGAACTTCATGAGGTTCTCATAGGCCCGTCTGTCAAGGTCCCTCTTGATGGCATTCATTCCCTGCAGCATGTCAACCGTACCACACGCTTGATTGCTTTATTTACCGCCACTCTTGATTATTTTATTTTTACATAAGACAATTTGTAGTAGACAAAGAGTCATCTTAGTGATTGTGTAAGAAAGAAAAAAAAAAGTCAGAAAGTAAAAATGTTATAAGGGGATAATACCATATGTCTAGATTTACTTTCTTCCCATCTCTATTTTCTTCTTGTATGGTAAATGAATGTGGTATTGTGCTTACCCTTAGGCATGTAAAACAAGATATTAGAGTACATTTGTGGTAAGATATTTACTAAGTGGTGAGGTCATAATTTCTTTGTTTATACAGAATGTCATGTAGCGTTAATCTAAATTTGAACAAGGTACTGCTTGTTACAAATTTTCAGTCTCTATTATTAGTTGAAAAATTAATTCATGCAGTAGATGTCCAATGTTAACCATTACTGAAAGCCGCCTTTAGAACCAACCTGTAGAGTAGTGAGAAAGTGAGGTGACATGATAACCTGAATTTATCACAGAGCATTGCAGAACCTGGTAAGACAAACCTCCATCATTCTGTTCTTGACTGTATATACCGAAAATTTCTTAAGTCCTGTACCTGAGAAGTTTGCCAGACATTGTTATTAATGGACATTTATTTTTGTTCGCATCAGAGACCTACCTTTAGCAGATGAGAAGATACACAGAGTTCTTTTAACCTCTGAATCCAGCTTTACGACACTAATCTGTAATTCATTAATCACCTTGTTAATTTGGCATCCCAGTTAGGACTCCCCAGTTGTGCAACTTAGATGCTACTGATTAAACAAGGGTAAAAGTAAAAGGTCCCCTGTATTTTTAACGAGTTGTCTGTTATCACCAGTTTAGGCTTGTTCTAAACCAACCTGCACATACCTCAAAGAGAATCCTTTTAATGCAACTTTCACAGTGAATGAATTTTTAATCATTATAACTCAATAAATATAATAATATAAAGGGGAGCTATTTTCTAGATGTAATTTACTGTATTTGAATGAATTTTTTCCTTCTTTCTTGGAAGTGAGACATGATTATGATATGATAGAAGTCCTTTTGTGGGGACAAATTCAATGTCAAACTCCCTCCCTCAACCCGCACCTCCACCTCTGCTGTCAGTTCAGGTAACACACTCAGCGCTTGCATCTGAATTACAGATGCATTGGTTAAATGATCCAAGCTAACTGAAAATCTAGTCTCTCCCATGTGTGAAGAGAAAATGGAAGCATGTCATCTGCATTAGACTCATCATAAATTTAATTTTTCAATTGGATCGCTGTGGATTTGACAGACGGCCTTGTTTTCTCATTTATTTAAACAGCATCACCATCATGGTTAAAAATTTTGAATATACCTCTGTGATTTTTTAAAGAAATATTCTCATTTTTGTTCTCAGATTGATGTCCTTCAGATCTGCATTTAGCAGCACTTAACAATGCAAAAAATTAATATATTATTTTAGAAATTATATGAGCTTTGGGTTGCAAGAAGTCGTAGGTCTAACTAGAACGTTATTTACTGGGTCATAAGCGTAAAAGTTAATGTACCAGAGCTTCTATCTTTCTCTTTCTCTGGATGGATTGTAACTGTAATGAACCTTAACTGATCTCTATTCATCTGGCTTTTAACTGCTGAGATTTGCAAAGAGAACTAAAAATAAGACACTTTATGTTGTCATCTTTTCTCCTTTCATTTAGGTTAATAATTTGAATCACACATTTCTGTTCAACCAGATATTCAGGGCATGAACAATAATTTCAGTAACCTCGAAAGTGGCATCACGCTGAAATGCAACACAAAGAAAAGAAAAATGAGCTACCACTTGTAAATGATGTGTTAAGAATAGCAGGGCTCAAAACTGTTACTGCTTTTAGTAGTTCAGTGCATATGGGTTTAGTAGTTCAGTACAACCAGCTACCTAAATAAGAAAAAAAGAAAAGTAGTAGTTTGAGTGAGTGGCTTAAATCTGAGTATTGATTACACAGTCTCTGGTGTGTATTTGCAGCCGCTTAGAAAACCACACTTGAGCTGCTGAAGCCGTGTTTGGATTTGCATTTATGTATGTTAGATGCAAGGATATCTGAGGGCCTGCCCTAAGGTTATTTGTTCCTCATTAGGCTATACCACTGACCTTTTCCAGACAACTGCGAGAGATTTTTTGTGTCCTTCTCTCCAGATACAAGAACGTACCGTAGGACAGCATTAGAGAGCTGTCAATACTTGGACGTCAATGACTGGATTTGATCTTAGAGGTCTCTTCCAACCTTAATGATTCTATGATCTCTGTCTTCACAGTCAGTAGGCTACGAAACTCCTGTGTGCAAGCATCTTGCAGTTTTACCTTCTGAGTCAGCTCAAGTGTAAATAAACACTGAAGTGAAGTAAAAGGATAATGTTTAGAGCAGAGGCATCTTAGGAATAACAGCAGAGTGATAGCACTGAATTCCATGTAAATCGAAACAAACTTCATTGTAGGTCCTTATGGCTATACAGATGTTAAAGTTTTTGGAAGTGACACTGAGTGTTGATCCTTACTTTGGTCTATCTTCATCCCAGAAGGTTAAGTTAGCTGTTGCACAAGAAAGTGTATTCTTCCATGCCAGTACTCATGATACTTCTGTGTGCTGCCATAGTTCAAGTCATATGTTAGAAAAAAAATATTACTCCAGATTTAAGAATGAATCCTCTCAAATAAAATATCTATATCTTTAGGCAGGCATGTTTGGGGATTTTTTCTCCCTCAAGAAAATACAGAGGCTGATACATTCGAAAACTTCTGTTGAGCAGTCACCATTCATATTTTCAAGGCAGTTCCTAACCACAGACAGCTATACGATAGTTTAGCATCAGATTTCCTTTTTGATTGGTGTTCTTATGACAGATTTTTATCTTTTCAGATATCTTACTTGCGTAGTTTTTCCATTTCTTTGTGTCCAGCACTTGTTCTGTTTTATCTTCGCATGATATTTACCTTTTAAGAATTCTACACAAGTATATGCAAATCTATTTTCTTATATGGACAGTAGTAAAGTCAAATGAGCAGTGTTTAATCTGGAATTAATGAAATGATTAATGCCTGTGAGTGCTAAATAATTGAGAGATTCATGTTTTAGAAGTAGTTTTTTCTTCATTTCCTGATGTATTTAGACTTTCTCCAATCACTTCAGTCTGTCATTCTGAAGATCCACGTAATATGAACTAATTAGAAGAACAAAACTAAACCCAATGCAGCCTTTGCAACAGAAACAGGAGGGAAAGCAATCTGTGTCCGCCCTCCATTTATGCTTCCTTCTCCAAGCCTGGGCACTGAGATGAGTTCTTCCAAGTCCCTGAAGATTGGCAAATTTAGATCATTGTAGAGTGAATGATTGTGGAACATGACTTGTGAATTTTCTGGTTAGCATACTGGTATACAGGCTCCAGGTGTTACTTATTACTGCACTCGCTGACAGTGTATTACACAAGGTCGCTAAGAATATATCTTTTGATGATAATATAACTGGGTTTCTTCTGACTTTTTTTTTTTGCTGCACTGGTGTTGTTTGCATTATTTATGTCGTTTTCAAGTACTGGCTTTTGAGAAATACCGTAACACTGAACTATTGTGTCACAACATCGCCTTTTTGTTTTAAGAAAATAAAGGAGAACTGATGGGCAACGCTGAATCCAATTCCCAGCCAAATCTAGCGTTCTCAACTTCATAATCCTCTCTCCTACTCACTTCTGTAACAAAGTCATAGGTCCAGTTTTTAAAGGATACAAGTGTTTGAACAAAACATTGATGTTAATAGCTAATAGCCAATCTGCGTGTTTAAATATCCTGAGAAAAATTATTCTCATAGGCATTTCACCTATTTGCAAAATTGTGTCACAGTGACGAATATAAAACAAGGAAGAGGATGATGAATTTATCTCATCAAATGTGACAAGCAGAATACAATACCATTTAGTGGGTTTATGTCACTTGCCAATTAAAGCAATTTGCCAGGGATTTTAAGGAGAGGTTTTCTTCTATATATTGAGGAAATAAACACCAAGACAGATTTTTAAGAAGGATAAACGGGCGTGGGTCAATCAATGTCAGTGGACTTCCGGTAATTTCGCTCAGTCTGTGAATCTGTACGAAACAACTCATCTCTCAAAAGTAACTTCAGTCTTTGCTTAAAAGCTGAGCAGAAGCCTGTGCTTGTTATTAGAATGTTCAGTCTAAACTCACCAGAGCTGCTGATTTTGAACTGACTGCTAGGAGACAAAAGCACTCACAGAAGTGATGAGCTTTGTCAATAGTAAATAATATTTGCACCCCATTGCATTTCAAAGGGATGTGGATGTTAACACTTCCCCTATAGCAGGAGGGGTGAAAAAAATAGACAACACTGGAACAACTTCTGGAGGCAAACTGACGCGTGAAAGCATAGGTTTACCTCTGTGATCAAATAGACTGCTAAGGCAACAAGGAATTAGGAAAGGTTGTTTTCATTTGAGTTCTCAGATCGCAGATTTGACCTGTAAAGCATTTGTGTCATTCATCCACACTTTTTGGTCATTGTTGAACGATATTGATGGCTGAACAGTATTGCATGCATTTTTGATGCTCTTGAAGCATGCTTATATTTTTGCATCAGGGAATGGCAAAACCAATGTCACTGTAGGTCTGGAAATCACACTGAAGGCAGGGAATAAAAGGCTGTCTGTAATTTCAGGGGTCTGTAGAATAGCCATTGCTATTTCCCTTTGTATTGCTAAGTTTTGAGCAGACTTTTTTCACAGGGGTGCTTGGTCTCCCAGCGAAAGAACATTCGGGGATATTAACCTGAAGTACCCGAGAACAGCTGTCACAGGGAGAGCTCCTGAAAAGGTTCGTAAATGCTGATGCCTAAAATCCATCCAGAAGCATGATACTCTATTAAGGAAAAATATCATTCATACACGGTATCAGAATTTCCAGAGCTATTTTTTACTGGAGTGAATTGAAAGCAAAAAGACTTTTATCAGGATTATAAAAAAAATGCCAGGATAACAACAAGCAGCATATTTTTAAAAGAAATACTCCTCAACATTCATTTTATTTTTGATGATCTCTTTATATTTACCATATTCTCATATTATCCGTGTAACTTTACACACTGGTGTATTATTATTTTCTGGTGTACAGGGAGTGCATGACAAACATGAAATTGACAATACAAATGATGTCTCTTTAGTCGATCTTGTTCCTTTAAAAGTCTGGGAATTATTTTTTTGCCATTGAGTCTTGATATGGAGTTGGAGTAAAGTACCGCAAATGTGACGGAGATACAGGCACTGCAATTAGCAGTTTTTCTCAGCAACAATGACAACATTCCTGCTAAATGATTTGTTATGTTTTTAATTACTGGATTATATCTGAAATCAAGTATTCAACTTTGCATATTTCTAATTTGTTCAAATTATAGTCACATCATTATGTTCAAATCACAGTACCCGAAATGTGGTTTTGCTACAGGATAATTAACCAATGACTTTGAAATATGCAAGCAGGGAGTCTCATTTAGGTAGACAGCACAAGAAATAAGAGGAGCTAGTGATGCATTCCGTTGCATTCTTATCTTTTGGAAAAAAAGCTTCAATTTGCTTTGTTCTTGATTGCATTATTCCATGACAGATTTTGTGATCTATAGTTATCTTACATTGCTGCAACATTGAAACTCTTCACCCTTTAACATGTGCTCCTGAACTAATTGCTTTGAAGTTCCCGAAAGAATTACTCCAGTGAAAAATAAATAGAGCTAGCAAGACAAGTTCAGTGATATGAATAGTAAGAATAATGAGTTGTGTATACTATGATTCTTGCAATATTCCAGCCAAATTATTACATATTGGAGTATTTATATACAGAAGGGGCCATATTGTATCTTTTTCTCCTTAACAACTGAATTTTTGAACAAAGATGGGTAGATTATGGTTTTCAATTAATAGTCAAGTGAGATTATAGCAAACATGCAGTAGTGCTGCTCGTGATAAAACTGCTAGAGTTAAAAGGATGCTTTTCCTACTTTCATTTTCTGATACATCCATCTTATCTTTTTCTATGAGTGTCCATCTCTTCCACATCAGTAGTATTTTTAAGCCTTGTAAAAAAATGCATGTAAGATGTGACAACTTGAAATGGGTATACTCTTTTTCATGATTGATTTTGTCATAGTAAACGATTCGGTTAGTTTTTTTTAAATGTGCTTTGAACACAGACCTACATGACTGTAAACCTAAGACATGTAGCCAGACTACACTGTAGCATGTTAGCAAATATAATAATTAAAATAATAAGAACAAAGATGTAATTAAAATACATGGCATGATTCATTAGCTGCTGTCTTAATCTCTCATCCTTCTAAATACCTATTCCATTTCATAAAACCAACATCATTTTTTCCATGCATTTAGACATAAATGGCATCTGTCCTGGACTTCAGATGCTATATATGGTGACCACTATGTATGTTAATCGCCCTAATGATAGAACGAAATTTGTGAAAATAAAAAATGTCCAGACAGCTGCATTACTTTTAGATCACTTTATCATTTTCTCCCTTTTCCGACAGTGTGCAGATTTATGGATGAGATTCAAATTTCTTCTCATAATATATTTCTGTGCATTTGAGAGAAAAAAAATTGGACCACAAAATGCGTATTAAGAAATTACCTGGTTCCGTCCATAATGCTCACTGTGTTTCCTTTACCTTATGGTCCACACACTTTTTTTTTTTCCTTTTCCCCCCCGCTCACTGGTTTCCTTTCCACTTCTGATTACTTTTGTAATCTAGAAATAATTTCTTTTTATTTTGGTGTGAATGTAGTTGCACAAATGATAAGGAAAGTGTTCTGTTAAACCCAACAGAGATCTCAGGCACAGTCTTCATTAAAGTGGTACAAAGACCACACCATCTGCTACAACTAGTCCCAGCTCTCACTGGGTTTGTTTGCTCAGTAGTTCCTGCTGGCTGAAGCCACCTGTTCACTTAATTAGAAACACGTTCTTAAAATCCTGCCTACTACAAGCACTGTGTCTCTCAAGAGGTGGGGTTCTCAGGCAAAGCAGCAAGTTGCAAGTAAGGTGAAACTTTGTTCATTTCTTAAGTTGGGAAACTAAATAAATGAAAGCAAGAAATAAGGTGCGCCTTTCAGAAAATACTTCAACAAATTTTGTTTTGCTGTGGGTAGAAGACGTGTTTTCTTCTTCCTCTTTTTCAGCAGTAAAAGTTGCTGAACTCATTTAATCCAGTTCTGCATTTCACTAGCATGAAGACGAGAAAGTTGTGACCTTGAAAACATAAAATTAAAGGTAAAATAAGAGAAAGTACAGCTCTTCGGTTTTTACTATCATCATAAATCAAGATATAAAATGAAAGCAAAAGTTGCATTCAAAACTTGCATGTAACAAAATGGAAGTGAAGGTCTCAAATCTGATCTAAAGCATTCCCTCTTGTCAATCAAAATATGAAAAATGTTTTCAGGCAGACTAGAATAGAAAAGGGAAGTATGCTTCATTAGAATAAGTGTAATTTACTACTATGCAAAACAATTCTACGTCAACTCTGAATTTCACGCACATTTCGGTCTCCCAGAAAAGGTAAAAGTTCTACTTGGTTTTATTTTCTGCTTGCCGACTGCCTGAAAGCCAATAGTATCAATAATATATCCACCTATTTTACTGGTAAAACTGTGACCTGTCTGTGTTCCCCTAAAATGGGAAGGAATTTAAGAACACAGAAGAGAATATTGACATGAAATGTTAGGTATTGGAAAGTAGTTTCTGTTCCAGCTGAGACCTGTGTTTACTCTGCAGCTGGTTTTGTTACTTTCTTTCTTGCTGGAGGCCTCGGAGTAATTTTGCAGTTGAACTGCATTACTGCAGGATCTGGTCCACTGAATTCAAAAAGTTGATTGGGATTACTGGAACTGTCTGTAATAAGTAGATCAGTGTTCATCTCTGCGTTGTTTTATGAAATTTATGGTTTTACCATTGTTTGGTGGGATTTGCAAGGTAGACTTTTATCTCAAACAAGCACACACATATCCCTCTGCAGTCTTTCCTAGCTGAAGTCGTACAACCCATCAGCAACATCTGAAAATGTAAGAACTTCAAAAAAATGTGTTCTTCAGATTTGTTTTGCGTAACTTCAGGACTAGATCATTATTATATTAAGAAATTAATGTTAAATTTTTTTACTGTTGAAATAGATTATTAAATGTTGGACCTGCAGGGTGTGTCTCTAACTTTATTGCTTGCTTTTACGCTAGCAGTCTTAATGAATTGGTTAATTACTTAATGGGACTTCAAGATAATAAACCTTCACTAAGAGTTTAATATTAATTATGACTATTATCATTATTAAATATTACTCATTTGCTGCAGGAGGGACTGGATCATGGCTGCTGGTACAGAAGATGTCGTAGAATTCACAGTATCTCTTAATTTTGTCCTCTGTTTAACTCAGGGCGGTTTCTGGCTGTGATGAGGGATAGAGTTGAATCACGTAAGTGAATTATTCCCTACTGGAAACTCAACAGTGTATGCAATACTTCATGGCCAGTCTTATTTCTTTCTCCCTCTAATCTCTCCTGGTACTGTACTCTCATGATGTTGCAGTCTTGAATTATTTCTTGCCTTCTGTAATTACCTATCCTATTATATCCTGTTTCCTTTCTAGTCATGCTGTAGTTATTATTCTTGCTGTAGTTATTCTCTTTAACCCTGCAAACTCCCTTTGGAGTCTGCCTTAATTTTGCCAGTTCTAGGGCTGTAAATTCTTCATCTTCTGATTTCACTAGTAAATCAGATGTCAATGAAATTCAATGTAACAGGTCAAGCAGAGATAGGTCACCAATTATCCCTTGTGTTTCAAACTGTGGGTTCAGATTTCTGTGTACTGTATGTGTGTAGTTCTGCTCTTTATTTGGTTGTGATCTATATGTCCAAACATAGCACATGGCTTAACAAGTCTGGCCACTTCCACAGATGTAGTTGGGAAGGATGTGGGCCCTGTCTCTGCAGTGAACCAAGGACGCAGTCCAGTCAGTTAACACACCGTGAATTTCAACAGTTTAACCTATCAGTTGTGTAACCAAAGTGAAGGTGTTTTGAGTACTCAGCTCTGAGCAACTTGGGAGTAACAGATTGCTCTTGCCAAGGTGCACACAGATGTGGATTAGGTTCTTCCAGAGGTTTAGAACAGAGCAGAATTAATTTTTAAGGGAAGTTAGACTATAGAAGCTATTGACTGTGGAGTCTGAAGCCTAAGAGAAGATGCTAGAAAAAGATAATTAGAGTAACTGTTTTACTGGGATACATATGTTCTCCTGTTTCCTTCTTTTTTTTTTTCCCCCAAATTGTAGTAAATTCAAAAAGTAAAATAAATGGCTTTGTTAATGGAAGAATCACAGATTGAGTAGTACTCAAAGGTTGCCATGATTTTTTCCCCTGGCTGATGTAATGGACTGTTTGACCAATTCTGTGGTTGGCTAATACCCTTAGTCTTGTACATTATACTAGAAAATTTATAAGTACTTTTTACACGTAAACTAAGTTGAAACATATATTGTGAATTTGTTGTTATTTCTCTTTAAATAGCATAAAACATGGATGAATTCTAACAGAAGTAAATGTATCTGAATAAAATTACTTCTGTGTATGTCAAGTTGATATAGCAGTTGCCATGGTAAACAAACATTGTACATAAATACTTAAATAAATAGTTGTATATTTAGAATGGTAGCAAGCTGTTAACCAAGATTTAGACACTGATAAACAAGACCCTGTAGAGAATCCTGGTGCTTTCAACTGTCTATATATCTATTAAATTACCAAACTTACAATTCAATAAAACCTAATTGTTCCAGCCTTTAATTGGAGGCTGGAGAAGCAGATGAAGGAGAAGGAATAACAGTAAGCATCACAGAAAGTTTTAAGAGAAAAAGGAAGTACTCTGAATCCATACAGCTTACTGTCACAATAGAAGTCTGCTCCTGAGACTGTGGGCATTAAAATGGAAAATAAAATTCAGTATGAGTTGCAAATCCGAATGTTTCGATGATGAGTTAAATATTTCAACACAAATCATTTAGTCTTTTCAAAATAATAGACCTTGAATGTTTTTGTTAGAAGATTAAGTTCATCTCAGTTTAGATTATGGGGCAGGGCAACGTTCCAGCTAAAGACAGGAGGTGATGTCAGACTGAGTGAAAACAGAAAGGATTTGGGGTTAAAAATAAGCAAACAAAACAAATTGTTTTGATGCTACATCACAACATTTTAAACTAGTAGATTTTGAAGTTACTCATAAACGCCAGTATTCATGTATTCTGTGTTTTAATATGATATTTGCCTGTGTTACAAGGACAGTCAGGGAAAGTTGTATTTCGTATGTCTCTCTTGATTTTAAGTATGCTTAGCTGTTCAGAGACTCTTTTCCTCTTCCCTTTAACTCGTGTCTCTCCAGGCTTATCCTAAGGCAGTAAAGTTTTGTACCTCGTTACTTCTCTCATTTAGCCATGGTGTAGTAAGGAATAATTCATATTAACAGCTTGTAAAAATAACTTCTCCCACTTTTGCTGTAAGTAGTCCTGCTGTTAGACCAGTAGCCCCAGCTAAGTGCTTACATGCTTTCCTGCCAAGAACTTAGCAGTGGTTTTCTGTGTGGATGATAATGTAGCCTGTAAGACCTTATGCTCTATTTGGGATTTAAATTAACATTAGGACTGTATCCTGTATGCTTCTAATGAATTAATCTAATAGTTAATCACCATCCAAGCTGTATTGCCATCATCAGTGCAGTTACTGTTTTTTTGGTGATTGTATGTGATCACTCATAGAAACCATCATTGAACCTTGTATTTTCTATTAAAGTAGGTTTCTGTAGCAAAAAGAAACAATTGTTATTCAGGCAGTTGGTAACCTGTTCAAGATTAATGCCTGTCTGATGATATATCCTGCTTCGTCTCCAGCAGTGCTATTTGGGAATGATCTGTTCACAAGCTAGTGAAAAATCTTCTCACTGGTGGACAAAGATTTTCCACTTCAGAAAACAATGAACCTGAGGTTACATCAACCCTCCTCAGAAACACTTTAAATGTTTACGTTTTTGCCTACAGTGAGGGACAAGGCAGAAGGGTCTGTACAACAACCAAAATGCAAAGTTTGTTTAGATCAGAAATATAGCTGAAATTTTATAAAAATCTTGTATTAATCTCATCAGTTGTGTTTTTTTTTTTAAATAACTATAGTCCCTCATCAGCATAGTACAGAGAGGGTGGCTGCTCCCTGGGGCCAGGAGCCACCTGGGATGCCCACGGGGACTGGCAGGGCTGGGCCCGTCCCACAGCTCCCACCGAGGTAACAGGGCAAGCTACTGGGGAAAAGCTGGGGGCGGCCCCCAGCCGTCAGGCACCCCTGCGAGGAAGAGGCAGGGCTGAGGCCAGGTCAGGAAAGAGGATCATGAGCCTGGTGACCATGACCAAAGTGAAACAGCCCTGTCACTGCCAGCCATGTCCATAGTGATGGGACGGGGCTGAGGTCAGGCTGGGACATCAGCCTGTGGGCTGGGGTGCGAATTAACGGGGTTCATGGCCTGATACAAGGCAGTAGCTGAGGTGGGGCCGAGGGCAAGAGCGTCAGCTGAAAGCATCTCCCACAGGCAGAGTCTCAGCCCTGGCTCCCCGCAGTGCTGTCTGGGAGCTCCTCTCCAAGGGGGAAGGAGGCAGCCTGCAGCCACGCTGTCACTGAGTTGGTCGAGTCCCAGCGAGAGACCTGCTGGTGAGGGCATGCTCTCGGGGTCTTTGGACACAGTTGAAGACTGATGGTGTTCTGAACTCATTCTCACAGTCTTTTACAGTTTTGAGTAAAATTAGTTGTTCCTTATCTCACATATAAAGTATTTCAAAGTTGTTAAGCCTGTGCTCTGAGGTCAGAAGGAAAGTGTGTATGATCTCCAGACTCTGTGATATGATCTAATTCTGCTTGCTGCTGGATTTGGTCTGAGAGAGAGTTATTGTGGTACAGATGAATACAATTTTTAGTTACTATCTTTTCCAAATAACTAGATGTAGCATTCCTTTCTTATATGTTTATTATTCATGATGACTTATTTTATTTCAGGGAGAAGCAAATAGGAAAAAAATGGTGCTGTGTGTTCAGCAGTCTCATAGTACTAAGGAATTATTGCAGTATTTCTGTAGTGCAGCAAATAAGACATACAGATGATTTATTAAATTATAATATTTTTGTAATATTTTTATGCATTGTGAATGATGTAATATTTTGTTGTCCCTAGAAGAGATATTTTTAATAAATTTGTCATTGTTTGTCTACCCATTGCTTAGTTCATATAGGAAAGATGTTTCTGAGAAGTGAATAATTTGTGAGTATAAACTGATGTAGTCATATAGGTCCAATTCATTATTCAGACACTTATCCTAGATAAGCATTCCTAAGTATAAAATTGGTAATACCTTCCATTGTAGATTAAACTTATCTTAGGTTTTGACCTACTACCAGCTTCCATGCTGAGAATCACTTATGTAAAATTAATAGCCCTGGAATACTTATTTAGTTTTATAACTTTAGAAATGTCTTAAAGCTTACAAATCTTTGGAAAGATCATCTATTTTACAATTAGAGAGGGAAAAGTTAAGAAAGAAGATCTGCATTACTCTAAAATGCAATGCATATATTAAGAGTTTGAGTAACATGGTAATACCACTGACATGTATTGCCTGTATGTAACCTTCCCTGTAACCTATTGTCAGTTCTTGTGCACCTGATCCTCAGCTTTCTGATTTCTATATGACACCATTTGCCTGCATCATTGTCCTTATAGTCTAAAGAATCTGCAGAAGTTAAATGACTCCTTACTTTCTGTCTTAGCCTATATAGTTCACAACTTCGTTTCATCTGCTATGATACCATCACTACACAAAAATTTGTTAGCTTCCCAGGGAATGGCTTACATGTGTTATCTGTCATGGCAAACCTAAATAATGTGCAGTTTAGACAGCTTAGCAACTCTGTTTTGAGGTTTTTAACAGAGAGTAGATAATGATCAGCTTGAACCCTTTCAACTGTTGAAGCGTTTTGTGTTACTTACACCATCCATTTTTCTGTCTTTTGAATTGTTCCCAATTCAGGGCAAAATTAGATCTCTAATTGTAAAGATAATTGAGGTTCCCTAGAATAGTTCCTAAGGAATTTTGGCAAAAACTTGATAACCATAAATGCCACCAAAAGCTACCTGCTGTTATGTACTTGATGCAACTGATGAATGGCTTGGGGAAATAAATAAATAAATTGTGGCTAAATAAAAATAAACTAATTAATTACTATTTGTGTTTTCTTGCTAGGACATAAGAAACTCATTTAGAGCTGCCATTACTTGTTGGGTAAATATATTCTGAGAATAATAAATGTATAAGATTATTCACTGTTCAGAGTAAATACATGATTAATAGTTGTCAAAATGCGTATTCTTGACAACAATAGGGCCTAACAGCTGCTTTGCTGCACTGTGCCAAGACTTGCTCAGGAACTCCTCAGTTCATGGACCAGTGAAGCAATAGACAATAACAATTCCCTTGCTGCCATTAAATTTTGCAAAGTCACTGTGGATGCCAGGTGTCACTGACATGTGAAATACTAATAGTTCTTTGGCAGACTCTTAATAAATAACTGAAAATCCAACAAACATAATAATTGCACGCTGAGAGGGATGTTCCAGTGCAAATTCAAACTGATTGCAGTGAAATTAAATAGCGTGTAAAACCGCTGTCACTGAGAAGTTATGGAGCGTTCTTCAATTATCAGGCTTTTTAATATGTGGTTCAAAGCTCTCAGGTATCTGTCTTTGTTGTTCTGCATGCTTTGTGTGGCTCAATGTATATCGACTGGTAGAATAATTCAGAATTTGTTGGGAAGTATTCAATGAAAAAAAAAACCAAAACACCAAAGGTGGTGTGACATGGAGGATGCATGAAGAGGCGGTGCTGAAACATACTGCTCAGTTGTAGGACCCGTTCCAGTTCAAATAGAAGTCTACACCTATTAAAAGCAGTCTTGGGAAGTAAGTTTTGTTACCTCCACTAATAACATGTGAACTATCAAGTCTAGAGAAGGTTCCCTTGGCTTTCATTTCTCCAAGGCCTTCCTGTCTCTTACCAGGGCAGAAGAACAAGGGCAGCTCAGTTAAAGAGGAACTAGCACTCTCATCTAGCACCCTTTCCACAAGCAATAATTTAGTTTAGTAGGTAAGCTACTACCAAGTGTTTTGGATAATTATTCTGGACTTGGGCATATAAACCCATGACTACATTTAATACCTAAGGATTTTATTGGCTCTCCTGTTATGGTGCCTCATAGTTATTAAGGTTTTATGTTACCTTAAACATATCCCTTTCAGTAAAAATAGAGATGCTCTGGAGAAACTGGTATCGTTAATTATACCTTTCTTTATTGAGAGGAATGAGGATGCAAAGATTAATCTACCTTTTGTTTTATGACATTTGATTTTGCCCATACAAGCAGTAAAAAAGAGTGAAAGCAGCTTGAAAGGGCTTCAAAACTCTTAACATTCTATCAAATAAGGTTTTGGTGTTTCCTTTGGTAAAGGAGGTAAATTGGAAAGAAAGAGAAGCTTCAGTTAAATCTTCAACTTATGGTATGTATTTTAGGTTTTGGGCCTAAGAAGTGTAGTTTGTTCTGAGTAACTGCAGTTCCACTATTTGCTTTCTCTTTTGGCAGTTTACCAAAAATACAAGTATTCTGTGTATTCTGCGCTCCAGGTTTAGTAACGAAGCTGTCTTAGAATGATATAATTGCTTTGTTAACTCATGGCATATTTTAACATGTTGAAAAGCAGTATATAATCTGAAATCGGGTTTTTTAGGTGGGAAATATTTTCTAAATTTCTAGTTCAAAGAAGGTTTAAAACATTATAGATGACGGATTTTTTTCTTTTAGATGCACAGGATTGCTTAATGCAGAGTCCTGAGTTTCAAGCTAGATTTCAGCTTGAAGAAATCCTTTGCAGTTGTTATATATTAAAACTTCTGAAAACAGACATAAAATAAAAATGCTAGTACCTATGTGTCCAAGACATCATGTGGAAGTGATTTTAATATTCTTTCAATTTGCAAATAATCTTACCAAGAACTGTTAGCAAATCTCAGAGTTGCAAAGGTCATGCCATTGCTTTAGCAACAGCTTTCTTTACACTTTACAGTCAGCTCATGTCAATAACTTCATTTCTTGGCTGTAATTCTAATTACCTGAAATTATAATGTATAATACATGCAGAAGTGATATGTCAGAGTATGAACAGAGTTTGTTTCTCAGTTCTAAGATTTTAATACATAATGATTTATCATTTCCTTTTTGTTAATTTTTCTTACATCAGCTTTGAATGTCATGATTCTTAAAATATTGAGTTGCTTAAAAAGTGCCCTAAGCATAAAACACACAGCTGCGGCTCCTGGTAACTCACCACCTTAACCCATAAAAGTTAACATCATCTGGCAAAATGAGTTCCTGTTACCTCTTGGGCAATCAACAGAAATTTTTATAGACAAAATATGTTCCAGTGTTAATTAGAGTTCCATCTCAAAGGAGATCAAGGTGACTCATATGCCACTAATGCATATAAAACATATATATTCATTTAATTTACTCCTTTTGGTTTGTTATGGGTTCAGTTACTAAAGGAATTAATGATATTTTAAGTACGAGCCTGCAGCTGCAGCTCCACTGCAGCTAATAAGTGCTCTAAATTTTGTCAGTACTCTTGCATTGGAAAACAGTAGTAATTTCCTATATTTCTTAAGAAAATACAACCGTCTCTCCTTAAAAGAGTAGCCTGGGAGGAATACAGAGAAATTGTCCAAACAGCCAGGGATCAAGTTAGGAAAGCTAAAGCCCTGACAGAATTAAATCTGCCGAGGGATGTCAAGGACAACAAGAAAAGCTTCTATAGGTACATCAGTGATAAAAGGAAGGGCAGGGAAAATGTGAGGAAGAAAATGGGAGACCTGGTTACCCAGGAAATGGAGAAGGCTGAGGTACTCAATGACTTTTTTGCCTCAGTCTTCATCAGCAAGTGCTCCAGCCACACTGCCCAAGTTGCAGAAGGCAAAGGCTATGAACTGGGAGAATGAAGAAGCGCCCACTGTAGGAGAAGATCAGGTTCAAGACCATCTAAGGAACTTGAAGGTACGCAAGTCCATAGGACCTGATGAGGTGCATCCATAGGTCCTGAAGGAGCTGGTAGATGAAGTTGCTAAACCACTGTCCCTCATTTTTGAGAAGTCGTGGCAGTGGACTTGGGGGTGCTGGTTGTTGAGAAGCACAACATGACCTGGCAGTGGGTGTTTGCAGCCCAGAAAGCCACCGAGTCCTGGGCTGCATCCCCAGCAGTGTGAGGGAGGGGATTCTGCCCCTCTACTCTGCTCTGGTGGGACCCCACTGGGAGTCCTGCATCCAGCTCTGGAGCCCTTAGCATGGGACAGACCCTTGTAGGAGGAAAGTCTGAGAGAGTTGGGGCGGTACAGCCTGGAGAAGAGAAGGCTCCAGGGACACCTTAGAGCAGCCTGCCAGTACCTGAAGGGGCCTACAATAGAGCTGGAGAGGGACTTTTTACAAGGACATGTAGCGATAGGACAAGGGGTAATGGCTTCAAACTGAAAGAGGGTAGATTTAGATTAGATATAGGGAAGAAATTCTTTACTATGAGGGTGATGAAACCCTGGCACAGGTTTCCCAGAGAGGTGGGAGATGCCCCCTCCGTGGCAGTGTTCAAGGCCAGGCTGGACGGGGCTCTGAGCAACCTGGTCTGGTGGAAGGTGTCCCAGTCCATGGCAGGGGGGTTGAAAAGGGAAGATCTTTAAGGTCCTTTCCAACCCAAAGTATTCTATGACTCTGTGATTCTCTGGTAGAACATCTCACTTCATGACAACTGAGGCAATAGACTTAGCAGTCAGTTGGTACTTTATGATTAGAATTTCTGAGAATGAAAATTTGGTGAGAAAAAACAAGAAAACCATTTCTTTTGCGTATGTTGTGGCAGGACGGAAACTGGGTGGTTAGAGCATTAAACTCTATAGCAATGTATCATAAATATATAAACCCAAGATAATTCACTTTGATTAGTTAGGAGTGTAAAGAAATGAAAGTCAGGAGGGCTGGTCAGGTGTTGGGTTTCGAAGCAGTCAAATGATTCCCACAGAATAAGCTAGCCATAATGGTTGTACGAGAAACAACAATATATACAGAGTATGTACAGAATATATAAAAATTCCGCCAGAGTACAGAAGTGCATCTGGTCCTTGCAACGTGTTAACAAAACTGCTGGTGCTGTGACAATGAAGAAACAATATGGATTTGAGAAACTGTCTAGTTATTATGGTGTCAGTATGTCTAGAAAGGCCAGAGCGAAGGAAATTGTTTTTAAGGTTGGCTGGTGGGAGAACAATATTTTAGGATGCTGTTTCTCATACTGAGAAATTTGGGAAAAAGCCTTAAGAACAAGCAAACAGTAGTCCGAATATGGTCACACAAAACATAGGTATAGGAGATAAAAGTGAAATGTGGACGTGATGTTTACTTCTTCAAATCAAGTTATATGTTACAACTCTCAGTTGTGTATTTAGTCAGTGTTTGCATGTCTCTCTTTCCTGGTGAGCTGTTCTTTCCTATGCACATAAACTGTTGGGCACTGGAATAATTAGAGGGCAAGATACAGAAGAAATTGTGTGTTTTAAAGTGACAGAGCGGATGCAGGGAGCAGATCAGAGATAAAACTGAGACTAGGTCTTTGGTTTCCTTGTGACAAATGTCATGCAGTGCAACGCAGAGATACTCAAGTTAGTACAGACATCAGAATTAATAGAGCCTGCTACACCTAGGCTAATTACATTGCTGAAAATCTGAGCACTTATCCGAGAACAGAAAAAGATACTTAATCTGTGTGTGATTCTGTTGTTTCAGAAAGGAAAAGTAGCTTCTATTGTGAAGGTATTCAAAAATCTTCATATTTCTGCAAAGTAATCTTGCAAATCGCAGGAGGGGAAAATACTGTAGTCTCTGAAAATTTTGTTTACTCTAGTGATCTGAGACAAATATTGCTTGCATATTGCATTACCATCTAAAGTAATGGCATATTTACTACACTGATACTAAAAGCAAACACTTTAATATTTGTGGTTATAGTTTCAATTTTTGCCTTTCTTTTTCCTGAGGCACCGTATAAAAAAAGATGAAAATTAAAAAAAAATTGTTTCATGAAAAATTGCAAGTGTTGTAAATTACAAGTGTTGCTAGAGCTCCCTTGAATTATTCAGTGTTTTTTTAAGGTTTTATGCTCTGTGTACAACAGTGCCTATGTTTATTTGATCTATTATTTTTATATGGTTGTCTGACACTTCTTTATGAAAAAGAATAAAAGATGTGAAGCTTATGGGTGATGTCAAATTTTTATCATGTCCAAACATTTTATGGTTCTGCGTGTTTCAGATCAAAGAACGCTAGGTTGTCTTTTTACTTGTTTGATTTAATCTAACCAAAAGTAACAGTATTTTAGAGTACACTTTACATATACAGATGTTTGACAAATGAAGTGAGAAGTTTAATTGTGAATTTTTAGCACAATGTTCATTGTCTGAAAGTATTTGGAGGGGTAATAACTTTGTTTTCATAATTTTGTTTTCTGTTGAATAAAGAATTAGTAGTAAAGTATACATGGGAGATCTTGTTTTGCTCATACATTTGCAAGACAACTAGTAGCCTATTCTGGGGAAAAGCAGTAGTAAAGAATGTTTGTTAGATTTCTTAGCAGTATGGGCTGAAAAACTATATTTTTTTACCTAAATAGTTGCAGTTAGTTATGGCAGTTATAATACTGCTTTTGATTCCAGCTGCTGATGTCTTTATTCTGTTTGCTTATTCTAGCTTAACTGGTTATGACTGTACAGTATAGTCCTTGGTTTCTACCAGCTGAGGGTCTGGTGCTGCAGTCTTGTCACTGCACTCAAAAAGCTAAAGATACTCTAGCAGCGAACTTGAATAGCTTTGCCTGTGTCGAGTTTTAACAGATTTTGAAAGACATCTTAATTTGCAGAAAACATTTGCATTATCTCAGGTTTTGGAATCAGTGTTTATTGTGTCAGTATATCCCAGGAAGTGTATGCAGGGAATACACTATCTGTTGTATTAAATTACACAGAATTAGATCATATATTAAATTGGTTAGAAAATCAATGTGTTTTCTAGCAGTGGGCAGGAAGGCATTTTCGTTTTCATTGATGTTTACTCTTCTGGATTATTTCTGGAAATATCTCACCTGTGCTGTAGCTTTTGTATACTTTCATGCCACTTGCCTCTGCCAGTGTAACAGCAAACATATAGCTTTTCATTTGATATGAAAATATACAGATCCCAAATGCTTCCTCAAGGAAAACTCCTGGAGACTTTAGTTCTTATCTTGCCACAGATTATATAGCCTTTTCCAGTTTGTCACATACAGAAACATTTCTAAAATAAGTTATTTATGAAGAAAGTGTCTGAGACTGTTCAGTTAGGGGGAAATATGTCACTTGCTTTTAGATCCAATAAAGGTGGATTCTTTTGGGAATGCAATAGAAGAAATGGCAAATAGATTGACTATATGCGCCTGCAAGAAAAACTGTCAGGAATAAACGTGTTACATAGTACTCTGCTATCCCTTGTGAGAGACAAAGAACTGTGTTAGAGGAATATTAAGTCAACATTGTTACTAGAAAACCTGCTGTGTGACAGTTTTCCAGCTTCTGTTATAGCCCTGAAAAATATTTTGTTGTCTAATGGTAATGCATGAATTGAATTTTATGTCACATATGCATTGTTTAGTAGGGAAATACTTATATTTCACATTTCTAGGGACCATCTACATAAATTTTTTAGTGATTCAAGCTTCATAGGGTGTTTATGTATATGGAACATTTCTCTCTGTGATATCCCCACTGTATAGACCATAGTGCTGCGGTTGCGTGGCTTCCGTTACCTCTTTTTGTCAGTTGAGCTTAACTGTCTCATGGAAGCACATTTCTTTAGTGGCTGGACTTCATGATCTTAAAGGTCCTTTCCAACCTAAATGAATCTATGATTCTGTCTGCAAGATTTTTTTATATCTATCTTTCTTATCTAAATTACTCCTGCATTTAATCTGGATTTTTAGAAAGTCGTAGATGTTGACCCAAATCTGCTGCTTTGGTGGAAACAAAGATCGTGTGATTAGGCTGTCTTGCTTGTTTGGGGTTAGAAAATCTGTAGCTATTGGCCTCCTGGTATGTGTTAGAATACATAAAGGAAATGTACAAAATTTTGACCAGTCAAGAGTATGTTCGTTCTACAAAAGCCTAAAACCTTTATGGTGTGTAATTAAAATTCTGAATGCCAATTCACATATTCTGTACTGGTTCTTAAAAACAAAACATGCAATTTTTTTAAAACTAAAAAATTGTTACTCGGGCATAGTTTCTCTAAATATTACTTTGCGTGACTGCCCTTCTATAAAATGTTATAATGGAGAAGTCAGAAGGATATAAATGAACACTGATTCATGGGCTCAGTTTCTTTAAGCAGTACATGAGACACATTAAATTATAAATCATTCTTATTTAATATTTCCAATTAGTAGATGGGCAGTATTTGTATAATTACTTTTCTGTCTTTGTAGAAGTACCATTTGGACTAGATGAATTAAGTATGTAGAAATGTAATTCAAAAGTAATTCAAATACTTTAATAAAAGGTCATGAAATTGACATTGATAATTAACCAATTAGAAAAAAAGCATATAAGAAAATAACTTCATCATTTGAAATCCAGTGACAGTGAACGCCTTTATATGCTTTTATGGATTTGTATTTGGAACTATCTACTTTCAGAACTTCAGAGGAAATCTTTCTAAAAATCTTTTAGGATTAATAGATTTATGACCCAAATCCAAAATTTATGCTCATTGAGGTACATATCCAAAGAGAATGTATGTTTTCATTCTTTACTGAAAAGTAAGCTAAGCCTATTGGTTGTATTTCATTGAGTTCAACTGCAAGAGAGCAAATGCATTCCACATTTAGATCCTGAATCCTCTGTTCTGTAGTCACTGCTTAAAAAAGAGCAAGAGATGTCCAGATCTTTCTGGCTGTCGTTCATACCAGGACGATCTGGGATACCTCAGACAAAGTAAAAATGAAACTGCTACCAAAACCAATGTTTCATTTTTTTGTGGGGGATAATTACAGGAAAGAATCTAACTTGTAAAAATAGAAGACGCTGTATCTAACCTTGCATTCAAGTAGATATTTCCTTTTTGTCTGAGCTCATTTTTGTTGGGAGTTCTCATTCGAGTGTGTGATGTACAAGTTTCTGTCTTGTCTTTTTGGTAAAACTTTCCTGAGGAATGCAGTTGTCACTTCGGGAGCTGATCTAGCCTGACTCAGGCATATCGAATGTATCAGCCATTCTCTGTTGCTTGCTGTTCTGTCTTGGTCTATTTTCAGGGAGAGGGTGGACAGAAATTGTTCGTGTCTCATACACGAAAGGATAGAGAACTGCCTGCCTTATACAGTCCAGGTCAGAACCTGACCTTCCTGAATACTGTGTGAAACAAATAGAAGAGTTTTTGCTGTGCATTTATTTTTGAAAGAGACTTAACCCTCTTTCTTAGCTTGTAGTGTCCTGCAAAAAGGATTGGACATAGGTTTTTTTTGTTTGTTTGTTTGTTTTACTGCAATACTGAATTTGAACTGGAACCATCCTAAAATAAAACGGGTTCTTTGTATAGAAATTAAGGGCAATCACAAGCAAAAATCATTCCTTTTGTCTGGCTTTATGTATTTTCCTGACTTTCTTTGAAATTAATGGGTCTTAATGTATGCTACCTTTAAAAAATGTTTCTGAAAACCTCAATCACAGTCGTCTTTCTGGAGATTCCATTTCCTTCTCTAGGTTGTTAATTGTTAAATTCCTTCCATAATTTGCTCTAAATCCAAATCCATACCATCCTCTTTCTGCTTCCTTGAATAGCAGAGCAACTCCAATGGGGGAAATACCTGTTAGGTGATGGAGTTGACTTAAATGTAACTATAGATTAAATGTATAACCACTGCACAGAGAGGCAAAGAGGGATTATTTCTTGTGCTTTACCTCTTTTTTTTTTTTCCTCTGGAACTGCTAGTTTCTTTGCCTGTAATGACAAGTGCGGGCTCAGTATAGGGTGGATATTTCTGGCAGTAATAAAGCAGCAATTTTAGATTTGCAAGGAAATTAACTTTGTTAAGAATATCTGAAAACAGCTCTTATTGCAAGAGTGAGAAGGACAGTAGATATGTCAATAAAGACCACAGGACAAGAACATAAACTATGTAACACTGAACTCCTACTATGCCAAAATGATTTGGATTGATTTAGTTGTGAGCATTATCAAAGTTTGATAGATACATTGAATACATCCGCATTGGTCTTTTTCAGCATAGTCCTGTTGTGTACTCTGTTAGATTCCATGCAGTAGCTGGTTTTGTGGGTGGACTTTGAAGCCTGTTACTGCATTTCTTCTCAGAAATCAGAAAAATATTTTGCATAAATACTGTAAGAAGTAATAAGCAAGTGATAAGTGTATGCAAATATGATCCAGGCACGAGTCATAAAAATTTAGAAATTAGCACTTTTTTCAGGAATATGTATTTGCATATATTCAAGTATATATTCATTTAAAATCCTTCTATTTCCAGGCTTCATATTTTTCCAGGTATGAATTAATTATTTCCTACTAGTAAGTATTGCTAAGGAGATTTGTTTATTAAGCCTGCAAAGAGTGGACCTGGCTGTTTTTATTGTTTGGTTTCATATGTTGATGACTTTCTCTCTGTGACTTCACATAGCACTGAAATAGGGTTACCACAGTCTTCACCAAATTTCTAAAGGAGCTTAAATTAAACCTGAAATATCTGATGCTCTGTTCCCAGAATTACTCTCGGCAGTTAGGATAAAAGAAATCCCCAATTTGTAGTCTTGATTTTCGTTGGAATGCTATTTCAGGCAAAGTATGCTTCATTCAGAAGACAGAGTTAGAAATTTTACACAACTCTCTGTGTAAATATTTCTGAGCATCTCCCTTAAGTTACATTCTCTCCTTAGAAAGAAAAGGTAGACTTCTGCAAAGCTTCCTCTTGTCCAAAAATGTTAGTCTCATCCAACCTATAAGCGGAAATACCACCACCTGATCTGTGAGACAAGATGTAACAAAACGTGTCCAGAATTTCAAATGATTCAACTCTGGGTGTGGATGTAAGGTATTTACAAAGAATTGTTTGTGATTAAGACATAGAAGGAGAAGTCTTAAATGCAAAAAATACTTACTGAATGCATGAGGAAAATTTTTAATTTGTGGGTTGATGTTACTATATTATCATTTACTTGTTGCTGGCTGCCTATGAACAGTTCTTTTTCACATTGAAAGTATATTGCTATTTAATTAGATAACAATTACTGTTAAAACAGGTAAAAAATATCTGTATTGGCGGATGGTACGGGTTTTGGATTCTAACTTGGTTTTATATAGGTGAGAGTAATCGCAGTTTAAGCTTCTTCAGTGAAAATCTCACAAGGGAAAAAGAAATATTATTGGAGGCTTTTAGTACAGGTGTGTAGCTATAACTCAGGTAAGATGATTTGGAAAGTGCTTACAAGCCAGAACAGCTCCCTTCAATCTAACATTCTCTGTTTTGGAGAATTAAATCTCACTCTGCTTGAGTGATTTTGCCACAATAATCCCTTTGTGCTTTGTCTTTGTGCCAGGCTTATCACTGAGAGCACTGAGGTGCTGAGGCAGAATTCCTTTTTGGGCTCAGAGGCGGGCAGGGGGGTGATTCTCACCGTTATCCCACCGCTTTTGTAGGAAGCAGAACTATCCAGTTCTGGCTTTGTGGAATGAAAGTGGGAGCAGAAGCCACCACCTTCTCAGTCTTCAATAGAGTACGTGGAAAATTGTCAGTGCCTCCCTTGGACTGTTACAAAGATGATGCAGCCAGATCATGAATTGCAAAGGCTTTTTATATATTAGTACATCGTATGCTTTTCCTGTCAGGGTTAACTACTCTGTGAGTGTATCATTGCTGACAATCAAACAAATTTACGACTGCCAGTAAACATTCTGTTTTTGAACAGATACAGTGCTGTATTTCCCAGAATGGAATTGTCTCACTAAAATGCCCATGGTACAATAAAACTATTTTTGATTTGTTAAATTCCTGTTATGGGCTTTCAGCAGTTGTCTTGATTAGATATGTCATTATTAAAGAGATTATAAAGTGGATTAAATCTAGCTCCTTTTTCAGCTTTTGAAAGTGTGTAGAAATAAAAGAAATTACTTGGTTGGCATGTGTAGACTACAGTATATATTTGTCACAACCAAAGTAGAAGTGTTGAAGTAAAACAGACTGTAAGTAGTGATTTTCATTGTAGTAATCCACGGTGTAGTACCTTAGTAGGTATCTAACTTGCTCACATAGCTCCTCAAATCCAGATTTAAATTTCCTGAGAAATTGTGACTTGGGTTTCACAATTAGATATAATCTCAGTTTTCAGGTTGCAGTGTGTAGTTCATGTGTTCTGTAGTCATAATTATTCAGTTATATTAGAAGTTTTTTCTGTTGTATTACACGGTGTCTAGAATACGCCTTCCCAGAAAATCTTCTTCCAGGCAATCCTACGTCTTCCATTTCAGATTTCTTCATGACTCATTTCACTACTCAATGAAAAGGTAACAGCGTGGGAAGGAAACTAGCCTGCTGCACACAGGAAAATAGTTGGAAAGCTCTCTTCTTACTTTATAGCAAAGTAAGGCAATTTGTGTTAGAACACTACCTGAGGTGCTTTCCTACATTGCCAATGAAGGCATTATGGTAAATATTATTGTTACATAAAGCTATGCAATCAACCATATCTATATCATTCCCACTTTGGGGACAACCTGGTAAATTTTGCCAGGATCTCTGTATCGGCTTTATGCAAGGTGATGTGAGAGTCAGGGCAATTAAATTAGCCATTATTCTCAGCAGAGAGGAAAAACAGAGAATCCAGCAGCTTGGTAAGTTGAGTTTGTGGTGAAAAGATTCATGGACCAGGAAACTTCTTAGCCTTCTGACACACATTGTCATTTTGAGATTTATAGTAAGATGTAAATCCACGTAATAAATAAAGAAAATTTGCTTCACTTGTAGTTGCACAGGAGAGCAAAACAATTACTTCTAAACTGCATCAATAAGGATGAATAAATTAAGGTTAGAATAAATTTATTTTTTTCTTTATTCTGACAAAATATTAACGTGTAATACTGGGAGAATGGGAGTTGAACACTAACGTTAAATACAGTATGCAATACAAAATGCATTACAGGATCATCCAACATCTTGCCTCTAGAATACCCAAATATATATCAATGCAGAACCCCTTGTTGCTGATCTCTTTCTGTCTCTGCTGTATGTTTTGCTACCATGGGCCCATGAAATTAAGCATACAGATAATGTCCTTAGAAGAAATACTAGATCTTTCCAAATAACCTACAAAATAGAACTCCCACTGTTCAATACATCTTCACACCCTCTGAATGCTGTTAGCTGAACTTATTAGCCCACTTCGATGCTGAGCCATAGTACTTGTACTTAGTCACTATCTAATAAATTAAGGTACCTTCTTGATCTCCAAAGTGTCATGCCTACAATTTATCTAACTAGACGCACTTTCATAATCCATCAAGATTTGATGGCAGCTTTTAAAATTAGAACCATTATAATATCTTAAAAGTTTCCCTTCATACATACCTTTTCCTGTTGCCTCATTGATTCATTTTTATGGCTCGGAAAATAAATGTTCAACTGATTTGTCATAGTCTTATCATTCAACATATAAAGAAAGACAGAGAAAGACTTTATGCCAAGGCTTGTAGTGACAGCACAAAAGGTAACAATTTTAAAGTAGAAGAAGGTAAATTTATACTGGATATAAGGAAGAAACTCTTTACTCTGGGGGTGGTGAGGCCCTTTCCCAGGTTGCCCAGAGAAGCTGTGGCTGCCCCCTCCCTGGCAGTGTTCAAGGCCAGGTTGGATGGGGCTCTGAGCAACCTGGGCTGGTGGAAGGTGTCCCAGTCCATGGCAGGGGGGTTGGAATGGCAACGGTCTTTAAGGTCCTTTCCAACCCAAACCGTTTTATGACTCTAAATGTGATCCTCTGTTGTAAAATTAGTTTAATGTCTTGTTATCGCTGCAAAATATCCCTGGAGTCCCTCAGGGGTCCGTATTGGGACCGGTGCTGTTCAATACATTTATCAATGACATGGACAGTGACATCGAGCGTACCCTCAGCAAGTTTGCAGATGACACCAAGCTGAGTGGTACGGTCGAGACACCAGAAGGACGGGATGCCATCCAGAGGGACCTGGACAAGCTGGAGAGGTGGGCC
>Ga0065711_1000291_pt1 | contig 74670 bp, 50 predicted proteins | sample Hoacrofraction12_FD_59098 | JGI IMG/M metagenome (GOLD analysis project Ga0065711, IMG submission 59098) | Hoatzin crop microbial communities from Cojedes, Venezuela - Epithelial fraction 12 v2 (version 2) | ecosystem: Host-associated > Birds > Digestive system > Esophagus > Crop | place... | reverse complement strand
ACTTTTCTTTTTCCACTTCCAGAAAGACAAGCCTCAGCACCTTTAATCTAACTATCACTTGTAATCTACTTGTGCTACCCTCTCAGGGAATATGTGCCCAGAAATATGTACCCACAGCTTCCTGGAGGGGTGTGAAGTCCAGTGCAGTACCGACCTGGTGGTACTGACATGGTCTTCGCAGCGTTTTAAGAAGCCTGTTCCTCCTTAGAGGGCAGCTTTGTACTTCTGTAGATGGCCAGCAAGACTCTTCTGTCTAATGTGTGGGTATAATCTGTCTTTAGAGCCAGCTACCACTGTTTATCACATCTGATTTAAAATGATGACTTCAAACCAACTTGAAACAGGTTAGTTTCTATCTTGAAAATGGTCAGCACGGATTGTCTGCTACCCCTTTGTCTACCATTCTGTGATGTTGCTTCGACCTTTTCCAGTCAAGTTTTATTTTTGTTGGATGCAGGAGATTTTTCTGTGCTGTATAGTGGCACATGTGAAGGGCTTATGAGCCAGCATTGACCCTCCTTGTAAATCCACCTGGTTCAGTGAAGCAGAATGTCAACTTCTTGGCATGTGTGCTGTCCTGTGAGGAAGAAACCAAGGCTTGGTGTTGTAGGGGTATGGTGCTAAGGCAACAGGACTTCCCTGCCATTTGCCTCGGTGTTGACATGCCCCGTACGCTCTGTCCTTGCAGAAAGTGAAACTTAAGGAACTCAGCTTTGAGAAGGCAGTGCTAGTTTTGAAGAACCAGCTTCAGCGGAGCTGGCACCAGTGGGAAAGAGAATTGGCTGGTGGAGCGAACAAGTGGGAGAAAGGTGCTTCAGGTGAGATGTTTCTGCTCTCAATGGAGCATTTAAGCAAGTCTGAGGGCATTGGATATAAGGGTCAGAAAATGCAAAACTCAGCATTTGAATAGCTTATTTGAATCAGAGATCAGAACAGTATTCTCTTCTGTAATGTATTTAACTATGTACAATGGCTGTCTTCTCCTGCTAGGTTTAGATGGGTGAAAAGTCCTTTTCCTTGCTCCTGCAATACAAGCAAAAATATCAGGGTGCTTGGTACTATATGACACAGGAAAGTAATTTCTTCTTTGAGCTCAGAATAAGATTTCAGCGACGTGACTATATTATGTTTATTACATGTTCTGTATCTTGTCATACTGATTGAGAAAATGTGCTTTCCTAGGAACTGTAATTGTCTCTACCCTCTTGGTTATCATCCTTTGCATACTTATTTGACTGTTTTTTTTCTCCTTTTAGCTCTCTGCGTCTGCAGCGTTCCCTCTTCATTTATTTCTCAGCATCAACCCCATTTCTGACTTCTCAGGGCTTTCAGCCTCCTCTCCTACACCTTTTCTCATATAGTTTGTTTTGTCCTGAGAAATTCCTGTGTGTGCCCAGCAAAGAAGCAGTCTTACTGGTTTTAAAGCGCTTAACTCTATGGGATTCAGATGTAGGTTGATTGTGGACTCATTACAGTTCTGAAACAAACTTGGGTAACCATCATGAACACTGATTTATTCTTAGTTCTTGCTTGGCAAATTAGCTGCGTGAGCCGTGAGTGCTGAAGTCACAAATAAACAACGGCACTTGTGCACAGTCTACGATGGTATTGTTAGGTTCATGTAATCACGTGGCCTGCCTATGAGCTATATATTTGATATCTGAAGTTAGAAGGGTTATAAACTGTAATGAGTAGCCAGTATGGTAGTAAAAACAGCTCTGCGAAATTCTTGCAGTCTGCAGTGAGAATGTGAAAATAGTGCTTGTCATGGACTTCCAGTTTACCATGAGTCTAAATCTGCCAAAATTATCATGCGTGCTGTCCTACTCTTTAAGGTCCTGCAATTTGTTTAGAAAGTCCTGCCCTGAGTCTCCCAAAGCCTGTGGAGCTCCTGCAAGTTGTGTGCAGTCGCTTACAGGATCAGAGCCTGGTTCGGTGAAACTCGCTATGGTAGTAACTGCTAGGTCTTCTTCTGCTATCAGCTGCAAGACTCTTGACCATCAAGTAGGACTAGAAACAACAGAAAATACTAAGTGCTGTGCAATCCAGTAATGATACGTTATGAATACAGCAACGTGGGTTTTTTTTGGAGAGAGAAAACAAGAAATGTCAAAGCAGAGTTGAAATATTGTCAGCAGTCAAATTATTAATCGATTTCTGAAAATGAAATAAATTAACATACTGAGCAAATACGACATGCTTCTTCAAGTAAGTCCACTGCTCAGAACTTCTGTTTACTGTAGAATAACTCTCAAATATAAAAGAACTTTAATCACATTAACATTCTTGCATAGCTGCTGTCCCAGGGGTTTGGGCAACTCTGTGTTCGCTCTTGCCCTTGAGAAAGATCATCTGCAAAGACATACACGTGTCTAAAATCCAAGGTCTCCAGCTCTTCCTTAGAATGTTTGAAGCAGGAACAATCATGTGAAGCATCACACCAGCGATTCACAACCCTCCCTCGAAAGAGACTTTCCAGATTCCCACTCTCATTCCATTCTGAAAATGGAAAGAATGTCAAATATGTTTCATTTTGGTTAATTTTAGAGAAACTTCTTATTCATGCTCATGTGTGCACAAATGTGAAAAGCATGCTTGGAAACTTGGGTTTGAATTGTTACTCCGTGTTCATTCGGTGATATATTTCCTTTTACACTCTTTCTGTCACCCCAGCCTGAGCGTGTAGTTTCACAAGACTTAAGTTAAAGAGTGGTTCTGTCTTCACACGTTAGGCTTTCGAACCCGAGTCAGTGGCAATCTGCAGTCCTTCAGGGTATGTTTGGTAGAGTGTACTCATGTCTATTCAAAAAACCATGATCTCAAGGGTTTAATTTAAAAACCTCCAAAAATTGCTCATGATATAGCTCTTTTAGTTCTATTTATGGTATTTGCAGCAAACTGTTGGTTCAGACAATGTTCTTTGGTGCCCTGGCAAGTAGCCCAAACTGCAACAGTTGCTTAGAACAGTTTACTAAACTGGGTGAGAAATCAACTGAACATGCCTGGTTTGTGTTCGTGCCCTCAAAGGAACATAATTAACACAGAGTTTAAAATTAAGTAAAATAAATGAATTATAAATAGACCTCTGTGAAGTGCCAGAACCTGGAGTACAATGTTGCATCCTTGAAGTTAAGGGAGGTTCTGCTACTTACCTCAGTGAGAACAAGATGAGGAGGTTTCTCACAGGGATGCTTACACAGTTAGTGCCGAATGTTCTTCTGGTATTCCTGTAAAGATGAAATAGCACACAACTTCATTTCTGCTACTGTAATTTACTGGCACCGCATTAGACACTGTCGGATTTTTTTTTTTTTTGAGAACTCTTGCAACTTCCTCTTGTGACTTAAGAAAACTTGTCCAAGGTTTGCAAACTTCCAGGAGGAACTGGACTCTGAGTAAGAGTGTTAGCTCACATCAGCATGAATGATTTAACCCCATATTTTCCTCTGAGCTTAAAGTTCATTCTTAAATCCATATTGCACACCTCAGTACAATGGCCTGTGTTTCAGGAGGGTTCCTCTGCATATACCTAATGCTGCAGAGCTAATGAAACACAAACCAGTCTGCTGGAGAAGTAACTCTTTTTCTGCAACCAAACTATACACTGGCGTCTGAAGAAGGTGAAAAACAATCTGCTTTTCTTTTGTGAGTTGTTTGTAAAACTCAGTGCTTTAGACAGGTGCCTAAGGCATAATGTGATGCTATTATAACAAGCATGCTATGTTTAAGTTGCAAATTTGGTTGTAAGTACATGTCAGCATTTTAAACGTGGAGGTGACAGCAGATGAAGCCCTCTGACCAGTGGAGCAGAATGGTAAAGGCAGCGTGGTGCAAAGCAATAGCAGTTACAAAATGACCAATAGTATGGAGTTAGGATCCATTGACAGAAGTCATTCTGCACTGATTTAGTCATAATTATCTTAGTCCATGTTAAAGCGCATTGTAGAATGCATAAAATGGTCAGGTTTATAATAATTAGGTTTATTCCATGGGGATATGGTTATCTGAATTTGAAAGAACAAAATCTAGTATGCACGAATGATCTGCTCCCCTTTTCCCCTTTTATTAAACACACTGAAAATGGAAGATAAGCCCAAAGGAGAAGTGGTGTGATTTCTAGGAGACCACCCTCAAAACCTTCGTCAAGGCTTGTTGGCCATGAATTTGCTGTCCTCCATTATGTTTTCATTGACATGTTGTGATAATTTTATCTTTGAGTTCGTTTACAGTACTACAATGAGTTTCATTTACAAGCACATCTCAAAGCAAGAGACCACATCTGCAAAAGACTTTTTATTGCCAACAACATCTTTAACTAGTTGAAGGCCATGTTCATAAATAACCTGCTTCTCCCCTTAGTCATAGTAGCTGTTAATGATTCTCCCTAAAAAATGTCCTGTCATGTGGAGGTTGAGCATTAGGCTGCCTTACTTGAATGTGATGTTTCAAGTATCAGCTACTACCTGTGAATATACCTTCCTATGCGCCTTCTGGAAGGGGCGGACAAGGTGACAAATTTCAGTTCAAGAGCTAGTTGGGCTGCAGCCTGATGATGATATTAGAGAGACACCTTAATTTTCCCCAAACTCACTAAATGTTAGCAAGCTGCTCGCTCCGTCCCATATTGCCTTCTGAGGCTCAGTGAAACGGGGAGAAGCTAACTCTTATTTCTCTTTCAAGTGTCACGCACTAAATGCATATGTTGGGTACTGTGCAGTAGCTCAGGCAGGGCCCCTTCTTACTCGGTGCAATTTGTTTGCGTGGCTGTGCCTTTAGTTTCACGTACATTGACAGGTATGTTGAAACCAGCACCTAAGTAAAGCCACCTTGTGTAGAACATAGGCATTATGGACTGTTCTATTGATGCAGAAACCCTTGTTGCACGCCTCTGAACGGCACCTTGTTTTGGGAGGCAAACTGCGTATGTGTGAAGGAGAAGGGGAGAGCAAGGAGCTAGGTAAGTGTTGTTGGGAGTGAAGAAGCATAGGTCCCAGATCTGTGCTCTCCAAAGAACCTGGGCGAAACTTGTCCTTCTGCCCTTCTGTTGCGTCACTTGTTATGAGGATGACATCATCTGGGCTATTCCTGGATCTCGCTCCAACACCTTGGTGTTTTTATCAGGAGTTTCTCATTTTCCTATGCCACAGTGATTGCTCTAGTCATTACAAAGGGAAGGGAGAAGGTTCCTAATACTACTGGTTGACATGGACATCTATAAAGCTCAGGGCAAGTATTAGACTACTGAAACTTTAGCACACTGCCATTATTGGCCAAAGTCATCAATTTAAAGTAGAAAAAATGGTATGTGAGTCATAGATACAGCCAGCTTGGAAGGCAGATGTACTCCTTGGGGTTTGCTTAGCTGGAGTGGGACCCTTCCTAATATTTAGGAAAAATGTCGATTCCCCTCAGTGTAGTGGTTTGGCCAATATTTTCATCTGGAAATGGAGATTTGGTTATATGGAGCTGCTGTTTGTCATTACTGAGGTTTTTTACCAGTAGCAAAAATGACATTTTTACTTATAGTTTACATGACACTTCTAAGTCTGTAAAGTATTTTGGGAACTTTCCCTTTAAGGTGGTTAACATGTTGGTACAGCTTTTCTCTGTTCCATTTCATATGATCCTTTTGAAGATTTCATAGACGTATTTATTCTGTTATGTCAAATTAAGATGTTATTTGACCTTTCCTCCTATCTTCAAAAGATATAGTGCAGTGGAAAAAAGTTGAGGAAATGGAAGATGCAGTTGCCTGAGGGCTGGCAAAGTGAATTAATTCATTGTTGATATTGATTCAAAATTCTGGAGGATGCGGTTGAGGCAAATGATAGTAATAAAATGAAGCGAGTGTTATAAGGTCAGAAAACAGATGTTAGCTTAATGTAAGACTTGGTTTAAAATTAGTGCCAAAAATACTGACTACATGAATCTGGAACATTTTCATAATATATAAAATGTATTATGCAATGTTAACAAAATTACAATCCTGTGTGGATTAACTTTCTTGTGTTTTGGTATTTTTCTTCAATTGAATAAACAAAGATCAGTAGTTTGTATAAATTATATTCCACTTCATTTCAATGTAATGTTTTGTTTCAGAATTTTATTTTCATCCTTTCACAAGCATTATAACATTATTATACTGCCACAATGACATTAGTTATTTTCAATGGGTAGGGGTTTTTTTTTAATTTTAATATTTTTTTTACCACTGCCAAAATTCCTGCGTGAAATCAAGCTTTTAACAAATCTAGTCAAAAACTGTGGTGGGTTTATAGAAAAAAAAGAAGATGCTTCTTTCTTGGTCAAGACCCCCTACACCCATTAGAGCTACCTTTCGTGTCATCAGTAATGATGATACTTACTAGATATATATGTTCCAACAAAGATCGTGTGTCCTTTAGCTGAGCACTGAATAAACTTAGCCTCTCCCCAGAGACTTAAGGGCAAGACAGGTAAAGGTTGGACTGTCCATTAGTATCATCTGAATATGGAAAACTCTTTACCTGAACTGATACAGTTCGTTTCACCAAAGCACTCCTCTCAAACCACCCTTGACGACAACTGGTTTCTGTATAACTGTATTGGATAACTTCACTTATCCAACATACTTGGAAGCTTGAGGTGTGATGACTTCAGTCATTTGTTTTCCATTTAGTATAGTAATGTGTTAATTAGTGTTGTTTATTGTATAGCTAAAATGCCTGGTCTAGTAAGTGAAAAAAAAGAAATTAAAAAATGGGGGCGGTAGAGGAGAAAAGGTTTTTCCTTGTATGATGCCACCGCGCTGCTCCCAACAGGTCTGCCTTTCCCAGAAACCCATCAATACAGCAACTCCAGGTATTTTATTTCACCAGTTTCCTGTCCTTATGTCAGCTGTTGGGGGATTTTTGCTGTATAATGTAATACACAGTCCACTTCCACTATAGCCAGATGGCAGTACACCTTTTTTCACTGTTATAACTTGAATTTTGATTTAAAAAATGTTTAAATTAGAAAGTGTACTTGAGTGATGAATGTTGCAGGGTCCTGCCCCTGATTTCAATGTGCAGGCCAATATGGGAAAGGAAAACAGGGCACCAAAAGGTGGAAGAATGGGTGTCAAGAATGTGATGAGAACAGCAGTCAGCTAGGCAAGGAGTTCAAGAAAGGTTTCTGCCAACCCAGATTGATTTAGTTGGACTGGGTATTTGTGTGCAAACATTGAAATCTGGGCTCTGAAGAGGAGGAGCAGAAATACTGGTGCGGGGCTTAAAACTGAGTGTTGCAGAGGAAGTGGAAACGTGACAGGTTTATAACTGTAGTAGGAATGCAAGCGTCGGAGAGCATGCCATGCAGGTGATGGGGTGATACTTTCTGTAACTGACGCAGGAAAACCATAAAAAATAATCCGAGATAGCACGGACAAAGTAGAATTTGTCTTGGTCACAAATGCTAAGGAAGGAGTTGTGAAAAAAGTTGAACAGGGTAGCGGTGCCCATCTGCTGTACTTCCCCAAACCCTTGGCAAGACCACTCTTGGTTGCCTAATGTTACATTAGCGTTACATTGAGGCCTTTTTCTTTAATACTTTAATTTGCAGTGAAAAAATAGGAGTCCCCTTGTGATATTGGGAGGCAATAGAAACACACAGGCGGCTGAGAATATCATGCAGAAAGAATGGTCTGGCAAAATAATTGGGAGAAATTTAACATCAGGGTGTAAGGTCACGCCACTGGAGATATGAAAGTCAGCTATGACAGCAGTTCGTCATTATGAAAAATGAGACAAGCTTGGATGTCTTAACAGATTGCAAGATGATTATCAAAGGCTGGTGTGACAAAAGAGTGAAAATAATGAATTATTTTCTGGAATTTACTGGGTGACATATGTCTGTAGATGGAGGAAATATTAATACTATTTGCTGCAAGGCATTGCTGAAAGTCCTCTTGGAACACCTGACCAACTCCAGCCTCCTGTCGTTTGGAGGGATGAGTTCAAACTGAAACTGAAAAATGTGGAGAAGGGCTCCTAGGATAACCAGTGGAAATGGAAAAGGCTGAGAGGCCTTCGTCTTTAAAGCCTAGAGAAGAAGCTGAAAGAGATGTGACTTCTTCCTAATCGCCTGAGAGGATGAAGGGCTAAATGTCATTATTGTTCCCAAAACGTGCTTAAAGCTGGGAGTTATGAGACAGCTTCTAAGCCAAGTGGAGTGAGGTTCTGAAACCTTTCAGCAACAAAATTTTGTTCTTCGCCTCCACCACTCAGTATCCTTTCTAAAAATGGAGCATTGCAAACTGACTTCTGAGCTTGTACGATTAAATCATGCTGCTCAGAATGGGTCTGCCTTTCCCAGAAAGTAATTTTCAGTCCTGTGCTCTAACCACAGGTGATAAACTAGGTAGCTCTGTTATCTTGCTCTGATAGGTGTGCACCCTTGGAAAATTTGAGGGTTTGACTTAAGTGCGGATAAGATTGAGGAACTCTCACAGTAGCGTTTTTTTTGCGTACTTTTCCGCTACACCAGTATTTGGGTTTTGATGGTGACACGGGGAACTAACACCTTTCTCTTCTTTGCCTGTTTGTGTAGATGTGTATGTCAAAATATTGTTTTTGCTTTGTCTCACCTTTTCCCAAAGCAAGAATGAAGCAGCTAAATATTTCCCCAAATCTTCTCCGTTTTTAAAAATGCTGCCAGCTGGACTACTGCTTCTCGCATCGCAGGCACAAAGGGAGTCTACACTGGGCAAGCCTGTGGTAGTTGAACACAGTAGATCTGGGCTGTCCATGCTCCTTTTTATATGCATTTCAGGGAGCAAATAGTAATTTGTGCCAGTGCGTGTGTGTATATATATATACACCCATGTATATATGTGTTGTAGAAGGGATAAATTCAGCTTGGGAGGCATAGAGATGATGTAACCCAGACCTATAGAAATAAGCTAAATTAAAAGAGAGATTAAAATACGAGGCGAGGAGTGACTGAGACATATAAAATCGTTTCAGCAGAAAGGCAAGGGAAGAACAAACTGCTTAAGTTCCTCTCCTTGGTCTCCAGTGCAAAAACAAGATGTAGGAAGTGAAACAAGCCCAAGATGAAAGCTGACTGAGGGTTTCTGTGTTTGTAAGGGTCTTGTTTGAGGAAAGTTACTAGGCAGTCAGGACTTAGAGTAAAATTTAAATGTGTGTATATACATTTGCAATATTGTATTATGTATATTATTAAATATAAATACTTTTATATATATATGTGATGAATTGCAGGTGAATTGCAAGGCTGAACAAAATCAAAACTGATCATTTTTGAGACAAGCAAGGAATAAGAATTTACTTCAGTTTCTCTCCACTTCAATTCTTTCATGTTACTCCCAACTGCAGATAATTTATTTTTGTCACTCATTCTCCCTCTTGTCGAGTAGCACATCTTCACCGGCACCATGGAAATATGTACACAGCAGTACAGATGAGGCTTTGCTAAGCTCTGCACCTCAGATTAATCTGCTCCTCTGTGTTCCTCGGAGGTTGCTTTGCCATTCTGCACCATGTGGCGATGGGTCAGAAACGAACCCAGGTTTCCCAGGCTTCTTAGAGATGTTCCTCCTCATAGTCCCAATGACAGAGCTATAGAAGATCATCTCACAGTTAGGTACCAAAGATAATATGGAAGCAGGTTAACACAGAGATGAAGTCAAAAATAGAGGTTAAGATAAATTAATTCCCTAAATTTAAGATTTTTCCCCTTTTTTTTGTGGAATGGGAAACTTTAGTGTTCGTTGAAGTGATCTAGAAAGTTGAGTGAAGGTACTGAGAAAGGAGGTGTCTGAGTCTTTGGGAAGAGAGGGCTTACAATTCTTCCTCCCCAGCAGTTTTAGATCTAAGTTGATCACTCTGAGTTAGTTTGTTTTTTGAGAGACTTTTGCCTTGACCTTGAGGGTAAAGCAGAGTAGTCCCACAGTCTCAGTTATTCAGGAGACCTGATGAAGGTATCACCTTGTTATCTCTGGCTTTATAACTTGTGAAGTAGCAGCAAACCAGATGGCATTTAAAGGCCAGAATGAAACATCTGAAACGGAGGAGGGAGAAGTTCTTTTCAATTTTTGAAACAGGTGTCAAAAAATAAAATTATTTATGCCTGTGCTCTCTAGGCTGCTTTAAAGCTCCGGGTTTAAAAACAGTAGGTTATTTTTATATATAGGGGTAAACACTTTCTTCCTGTTCTTTGGTTCAGAACCTTAAATATAGTGCAGCGTTCAAGACTCAGAATAATACGGGGGTCTCGATATTTTTTTTTTATTTCTTTATACTCTTAATGCACTCTCCTATTTGTGTTGCTATGAAATATCTCTTTTAAATACACGTAAGAAATTTTGTGGCTCAAGTGAAGAGTTTAATTCTTATAAACCTTGTTATTTATGTACCTCTTAAAATACATATGAATCTGTACATACATATCTGTTAAAAGTCTAAGCCACCTGCAGAATTGGTGTCTGCGCGATTACTGACCTTTTGAACAACAGACGTTTATTTGATTAAAGAGTTGCGTATATACTCAGTGGTTCTAATTCTTTTTAAAGCTACTGAAATATTGGAAAAGCCAAAGTAGAATCTGTTTTACTTGTTTTTTAGAAGTTTGCATGTTCTGCAAAGATTAAAATGAAGCCACTCTAAACTGTTGAAAAATCTCTGAGGATTTGAGAATCATTCTCATGAAGACCTGACTTCGATCAAGAAAAGCCCTGACATGTCAGGTGGATTTTTAGGAAATGGTTTCTAATGTGCACTGTAAATATTGTGAGTAACAGAATCTTAAAGAGGAGAGTAGTTGTGACCATGAACAAAATGAAAAACGAGACTGACTTTGTAGATGACGCGAAGGATAAGCGTCGGGAGGAAATGAAACCTCAAATGCTGCTGGTGGCTGATGGACAGGCAGTGGTCACACGAACCTTGACTGCATGCAGTAGGAGATAATGTGGCTTCAGACACATCACTCTGCTGGTAGCACTGCAAAAGGCAGAGAAAGCAACAGTGTTTTGGGGGTAGACAGCAGCTTTTAGCCCTGGAAGAATGTCGTGCTAGCCCCCCATAATCTGTTTTGAAATGAAGAGCCAAGTGCTGCTGTAGCAAGGTGAAACAAGGGATTCGGAGGGAAAATTCCAGGCAAATGCCTCTGTAGACATCAAAATCGGCGTCTGTGGAATAACCTGCTGCAGAGGCTGTGTGTGATGGTTCTGATGGATGCCCCCGTGGCTTTTTGAAGGGTGCCTCGGATTCTTGTCACCACACTGCAGCTGTTAACTCAAGTACCTGTCTTTACCTTTAAGCCATGAAATACAGTATGCTCTTTGTTAAAAGAGAAGCTGATACTTTTTTAGATATCTGTTTATACAAGTTAGCAGCTATGTTATACAGAGTATCTTTTAATTAAATGTTTATCTTTCATGTCTAGATGGGTGGGCAGGACAATAAATGAAAGGCATGGATGTAAAGTAGTATCTCCTGTATTGCAAAGCTGTTGTAATGGGAAACGTCTGAGTAGGGACTGACAGCATTTCCTCTGATGTCTGAATTATTTTTATCTCTGATGAACAGTAACATAGTTTCATTTGTAACGATGCTGCGCTCTCTGGGTTGCTCTTTGCTTACCCTGTTCTCTTTCTCTTGATACCTGCAGAAAACACTTCCCTGATGCTCATTGTGATACAGTAACAGAGAGTTATGCAAATAAACATTTTACACCAAGTGAAATATTTTATTTATGCCTGAATGAACTTCCCCCTTTCAGATTTTCTTTATGAGTACTCCATAAACTAAGAAAGATGTACACTGTGTGCACATTTTGTATTTCAAAGCTTCTTTTTTGTGGGGGTAGTTTGCTAGGGTCAAACGTTTGTGCAGTTAAATTTGATAATTACATAGCATTTTGCATTTGGAAATCCATTACAGTGTGTGTTGATTGAAATTCTCCCGTCAGTGCCTGCAGTTTATACTGGCCCTATGAATCTCTGCTTTGATGCCACTCTCAAAACGCTGGAAAAGACCTGGATCAGATTTCAGTAAAAATGTATAATGCTGCACCGGGAAGAAATACATCTGACATTGCAGATGAACTGAGCAGTTGCTGAGCAGAAGCTTTTGAAATCAAGACAGTTACATTTGCTTTGGGCATAGGACTGATTTTAAGGAATTTTAATGTGCAGTCTGGAACCTGGTTGGTGCACACAGCTTAGTAGAGGGCTGGCATGTATAGAAAGATAAGTTCCTGTGGCCTTTCAAGAGTTCAAAAATCTGTCGTTTCACAATATCGAAAGAACATGTGCTCATTGATCCAGTTTGTACTGCTTAAAAACTATTTTTCAACTTTGTTTATGCTTTGTCTCCATTGTCTGCCTATACTTGTTTAGAAATAACATAAGGTCAGAAAATTAAATATTAAAGTATGTATCATATACTTAACTATATTGATGTAAAGTCTAAATACTTCTTTTATGTTATTGCATACTCTTCATATGTCTCTCTTGTAAGATCTAAGAGGCCTGTTTGATAAAGAAGCTAAAAGTCTCAGGATGTGTCTACATTAACATTTTAGTTAGATGGGGATCCCACTCCTGAAGCAGTTGCCCCTGCTTTCTGGGCTGTAGTTTGTGTTGTGGAGCAGCCTCGGAGTGCAAGAACAGGACTGCTTTAGGAAGATGCAGTGTGGGCCTTACCTGTAAATAAACCCTCGCCATGGTCTTGCTCCTACTGAATGTTCAGCCCTTGGGGCTGTGCTGGAGTGAACGGGGCAATAACCCCCCTTGAACCAGGTGGACCTAGCTAAGCCCTCTGAGGTCTACAGGCTTTCATCTCCGTGAGGAAAAACAAAACCAACTGTGCTTCATGATGAGACTCGGGATCTTCTCTTTGTTTAGTGCCATCACATGTGTTATCTCACATACTGTATTTGTGTGATTTCACAAGACATCAAGCGGACTTCTGTGGGATTTCGGAACACCTGCACCTTGGCATTACTGATCCGTTGTTGTTACTGGCATAAATAAACACTAACCTTGAGCATACCAGCACAGCCTCACAGCAGGCTTAAGTTACAGTTGTTCATGTGCTTTAAGCTGCAGAAAAAAAGCTGAGTAAAAATGCTTTTCTCTGAGTTTACACCAGAGCTGGGCAAGCTGCAGTCTCTAAAGATATCTTCATCTTTCTTGCAGCAATAGGGAAAGGGATTTTTGGCTGACAATTTAGATCAAATTACCTTATGTCCTCCACTTTAGCTGTTTGTTCTCTAGAAGCAGAATTACTCAAGAGCAAAAAGGTTAGCTCTTAGGTGGCTAAATACCTGATCTTGCAGATACAGCAGCCGGTAATTAAACACCGGGTTTCCTGTTGTCTAGGGTGAGCATGCGAACACCAACTTGCCTGCGGGTGTACAGAAATTTCCTAGGAACCATTAACTGCAGAACAAGAGTCATCCACATGTCCACAATTATAAATAAATACACAATTTAAAAAAATCTTTCTCAATATTTCAAAACAACTAATATGTAACCCATAGAGCACTGAGAATATGGAAAAAACTCCCAAAGGGTGTTCTCACAAACTAAAATTAAGCATTAAAGATACTTGCTTCTAAGGGGAGGTCCTGGCTGAAGGTGCCCCCGGTGTCTTCAAATGAGGATGAGAACACTGCAATGTTGACACACAGGAAGAGGAAACTGTGTTCTCTCCCTCTGTGGGATGGTGATGCCTGGTCAATGCCTATTTATTTCTGTATGGTTCCTTTTATTTTTAATTCAAGAGAAGACAAGAAGGGGAGCAATGAGTTCTCATGCTGCTTTTAAGCCAGTATCACAGTTTACTGCATCACTGTTGAAATTTTATGGACACCCAAGATTTGTTGCCCACAGGTGACAGATGATTTGCAGAAATGGTAGGAGAGGAGATACCCTCCTCTCATGTTCAGAAGCAAACATTCAGCCTATGGACAGGGCAGTGCATGTCAGTATGTGGTGCTTCCTCAAAGGCAGGGTGGGAGATTAAATGATGGTGATGTGGGAAGTTGAGACCTGCCACATGGGAGCACTTGTGGCCTTGGTTTATCATTATAGTCAGCTAGGATTATGGTTATTATTACTGTTGTTACAAAAGTACAAGTCTCATTATGGACCCAGACCAATCTGGGTAATTCTCCTACCTACAGGGGTATGGTATATAAGGCACTGTCCCACTGAAACAGTTGTGTCTGCAAGTGGGACACCTCTGCTACTTTAACTGTTACTCTAATGACCTTTTCTTTCCTAGGGATGAAGGTAAAAGTGAGATGTACTATAGGGTGTTACAATCTGTTTTAGCTTCTCCAGCTATGTTTTAGTCAGTGCTGGTTTACTTGAGCCCGCATACACACTGAGCTCTTATTTTAGGTTTTACATTGTTCTTCACAGAACTGGCTTTAAAGATTAATTAGGGCAGGGGCTGAGTGAGAGCATGTGCCTGCAAGGGAAAATGTGACTGTGAACCTAGCGTTAGAGCACTGACCTGAAAGGAGGGAGAGAGGAAGGAAGGAGAGGTTTGAAAAGCATTCATAGTGGATTCTTTGAAGAGTAAGTATAATTACTCTCCTCTGAGGGAGGAGTATAGAGATAATGTTGTATATGTGCTTGCTGAAGTACTATGTAATTACATCATGGGATTAGCCGTCAGGTTCCAGCCACGTAGATGCTAAGAGCTGTATCTCATCTGATTTAGCATCGATGCACATCCTGAGAGAAGGATCATCCTTCTAAGTTGTATTGAAGAAGAAATATTTGTGTACTGTTCTGCCGTCACTGATACACACCTCGGCTATTTTAGACTGCTGTAAGAGGCCTGTCTGAACAAGGAGGTCCATTACTGAAGGTCACAGTGGCAGCGTGTCTGCCATGGAGCTGGGACTGCACAAGTCATCAGCCTCATGTGAGATGGGGATTTGAACCAAGCGGAGCTCCCTGTCAGACTGGCATGTGCAAAATGAAGTGGGGAGATACAGGCATTGCTAACTCCAGCTGCGGTTCTCATTGTTTGCACTGGAATTTTTTCCTACATCTTCTGAAGCAGCCTTTTCTCCAAAACATGCAGAAATAAGTTGGCACCACAGTAATTATATTTTTCTTATATCTGTTCTGAAGCTCACAGAAGTATCAGAAAGATGTAGGGGGTGGGGGGGGGAGAGAATCAGACAAAAAATGATAAATCTGAAAATATCGAAATGGTAAATAACTATTTTGAAATATTTACGTCATCTGTGAATTGAGACAGAGCTCATTTCTTTCCTTTGCAGCAGAAAAGAGCTTTCAGCATGTGTTCCTAACTGCCAGTTGTTCTCCCCGTGAACTATTGTGTATGAAAAGGAAGCAGGTTTTTGCTACGTAGCCCAAATATTTGCGTGGGAAACGGCTTGGCTTATGGCATAACGTGTTTTGTTTAATACCTTTTTTATTCCAACAGGAAATATGGGATGTATAAAATCAAAAAGGAAAGAGAATCTGCATGGAGATGGGCTAGATTTGAAGAATCAACCAGTACGTAAAACTGAACGAACTATTTATGTGAGGGATCCAACGTCCAATAAACAGCAAAGGCCAGTAAGTAGATAGTCTCAGGGGAGAATTCCAGTAGCAAGATCAAAGCATGACTGGCGTAACTTAAATTTCAATCCAAAGCATGTGCATGAAGAAATTCAAATGATCATTAGTCCACAACTGGGCTTTTAGTGTTTTGCAGTTCACCCTCAACAAATAAGTACTTAAAGAAATAAAAAATAAAAATTGGCAGTTTGTTACTTCATTACTTTATGTCTGTCATAGTTTTCTGCACGAAAACAGTAATCCTTGGGGACACTTGATCTAGATGTAGCTATGTCTGTAGAAGAATGCTAGGTGACTTTAGAAAACCTGAAGTAGTTTAAAACCGCTTTTAAAAGCATCGGCGCTGGGTTTTTAACAGCTGTGGGGTCCAGCTGTTGATCATTCTGTTCAGAAAAGCTGAGGTGCTTGCGGGCGATTCCTTACCAGCTCCAGCCAGCTTTCTTTACGCTTGGGAAAGGCGGCTGCCCAGCCTTGCCCGAGGTGGGTAGGAAAGGAGGGAGGGAGGGGAGCGGAGGGTGCAGCGGTGACAGGAGAGGACCAGCCCAGCATTGGGGCCATGCGTGCTGTCTGGTACTGGAAAGTAAGGGTGCTGGCGAGGGGCATCCCAGTGGGTGCCAAGCGGGTTTGCTCTTTTGCAGACAGCGACTGGTAGCTTGGTTCCCCACCCTCTCTGCGGTGCTGGGGAAGCCCTATTTCCCAGCTCCCCTTACTCGGGGGCTGTGCTTCCTGCGGGTGCGAACGACGCCCTTCCCTCCCCTCTCCCCAGCTGACATGGTGGACTCCCCCTGCCCTCAGCCAGTGTACACACATCACAAACTACCATTACTTTTTTTTTTTTAATTACTCTTTTTTCATCTTGGCAACGTAACCGTGCTTGTGGTTCTTCAGCATGACAGCTGCATGTCAATAACTGTCCTGTTGAAGTGCCCTGCCTAAAGCTTCGGCACAAGTCACAGAGCTGTGAGCCTCCTCCCCACACCTTCCCGAGGGCTGAGCTGCTCAATTCCAAATCTAGGGGGGACTTAGTACATTTTTATGTTGTAATTTGCTTTTGAAGGATGGTGGGAAAAGACTGGAGCATTTCCTTTCCATTTAAGACATATAAGATGGTATCAAAGCAACTGAATAATATGTAATGTAACATAAGATTGTCACAAAGATCTAAAACTGCTTAATTAAAGGCATATTTTATTGTAGGCGAATACAGAAGCACAGCTCTTACCAGGACAGAGGTTTGTCACCGAAGGTACGTTTTCGTAGGAGCCTTACTGCTGTGTGCTATGCCCACGTCAGTGACATAATGCGAACGCGCCTTTGGCTTTCTACCTTTGCAGATGCAGAGGAGCATGGAGTCATTGTGGTAGCTTTGTATCCCTATGACGGCATTCATGAAGATGACTTGTCCTTCAAAAAAGGAGAAAAATTGAAAGTTATTGAGGAGTAAGTATGACAGTGCTGATTGTATTGCAGCTTTCCTTTGGACACATCTAATCCCCTTCATAAATTTTTGGTATCCTACTCATGAGTGTATTAATGGTAAGAGAGCTCTCTTATATGTGAAAATACAAACGCATGTGGAACTGTTGGTAGCACTTGGCAGCTGCCCTCAGTAACAGCGACCAAACATTGAACGACGGAGCCCATGGCTTCTCAGTAGGTTTGAGTTCAGAGAGAGATGCTGCTTCTCTCTCCAGCATGGGCAGAGCTCTCAGCACAGCAGAACCCAAATAACACTTTACAATTTTCCTTTCCTATGAACACTACTGGCTTTTCTGTTTTGCAGGCTGGGAGAATGGTGGAGGGCAAAATCTCTCACGACAAGAAAGGAAGGCTTCATTCCCAGCAACTACGTAGCAAAAGTAAACACCTTGGAAACAGAAGAGTAAGTTCTCTTGGGCTCTAAATACTGGCAAACTGCTTCACCCTGGTGGTGTATCCTTTGTGGATGGGGGAAAGAAAGGATTCTAATTGTTTGAAATATTTTTCAGATGGTTCTTCAAAGACATAACCCGAAAAGATGCTGAAAGACAACTCCTGGCTCCTGGAAATAGTCCTGGAGCTTTCCTTATCAGGGAAAGTGAAACATTAAAAGGTAGGCTTTGGCATGGATTACTCTGCAATTCATAGTAGAGTTAAAAACATACAGTTTTTCTGCACAAAATTTGGCATCAATTGGCACTGGGTGTGGAATAGTCCTAGTGTGTCCTATTGTGTGAATTTTCTGCAGCTCTGCAGGAGTGAGAAGGATGAGAAAATCACCAGGAAAAGAGAAAAGAGAGTTACAGGTTAACACTCCAAGTTCAGACAGGGAAAAAAAAGGGCGCGTGTGTGTATCTGTGTATGTGTGTGTGATTACACTGACGAGAAGCAGGAATGAATGGAGAGATCTTTTCCCTTCCTAGCATTTGTGATTCCTTTACTGAAGCATACTTTGTAAACAGTAGATGCTGCATTTTGTAGTCTTCCATTATTTGGTCTGTACCCATTGCCACAAGTTTTAAAATGTAGTTAGTGCACAATGAGAGTTTACACTTCTGAACTTAGTGTGATTTTTTTCCCAAAAGTTTTTCTGGTAAAGATTTCTGCAGTAGACAGAGCCCTTTCTACTGAAAAGCTGAGTGAAGTCCCCAGACTCTTTGGCTGTGACTTTCGGAAAAGCGTAGGAGGTTTTGCCCCAGCGCCTGGACTCTGACAGCAGCCTGACTCCAGCTGGATGCTCCAACACCGCATCCTCCGGAGGAAGACGCGTGAACTCCTGCAGCGGGCTGTATGCCCATCCTCTCTGCAGGGGTGGTTTTTCTGGCCCTAACACTGCAGATTCTTCATTAGGCAGCTCTCTGTAATGGGCCCATATCACTGTTTCTGTGCTCTCAAATGAAGACAGAGATCTAATTTCAACACAAGCTGCTGGGAGTAAGGCAAAGTACCCCCAAAATCTTTCTGTGCCTGCATCTGTGTGTGGGATGAGAGAATGGGCTGAGGTGGTTTCTTAGCCTTGAAAATAGACAGGAGTTGCATGAGTGGAAGAATCAAAGAGCTCTGTAGTTTAGGGTAGATGTTCTGCTGCCCCATCTTAAGTCCCAGCTGAGGTGAGGCTCCCTAGGACTAACAGATCTGCCCTCTGTGTGCCTCGAGCCATCTCCAAGCTGCCCTTTTGCCAGCTGGCCCATGACATCAAGCGTGTTCCTTTTCCAAAATGCTGATCTCCAATTTCAGCTTCTGCCCGAGCAGTGTGACAGCCCTGGCCTTGCTTCCCCAGCCGGTTCCACTCGAACCGAGGGGACTTTCTGCAGAAGTGGGTGTTGGTTGTGGAGGTGTCTGGGTTATGGAACTCCTAACTTTGTTGAATAAGATTGAAAAAGAAAGCGTGACTGTAAGCATTTTGGTGACCGGTTCAGGCCCAGCTATTGGCCAACTTCCTCCTCTTGATTGCAAAATGCTTTTTGAGGAAATAAGGGGCTAAAAAGAAAAAGAGACAAAGAGGTGATTGTGTTGGGCTCAGCTGTGTATGCTTGGACTCTGTAGACTTTTGCTATCTGTTAATGACCATGCTTTCTTTATCCACAGGCAGTTACTCTCTCTCCATACGAGACTATGATCCACAGCATGGTGACGTTATTAAGCACTACAAAATTAGGAGTCTAGACAATGGAGGGTTTTACATCTCTCCAAGAATAACTTTTCCCAACATCAATGATATGATCAAGCATTATCAAAGTAAGTTAAATCAGTTAGTGGGTTACTTAATACAATACAGCCATTATTTCCTGTGAAGAAAAGTAAATTCTTTGTTTTGTTTCAGACCTTTTCATCTTTTTTTTTTTTTTTCTTAATAACCCAGGCCCGCAATTTATCAAAGATAAAGTAAAACTGGTTGGAACCCAAGTAACGTTGTTATCATAATCAGACCTAATGCTGCTTGCTCTGTGGCATACCGTTGTGAAATAAAGAATAGCTGCGTTTAACACCTCATCAAAGTTGTGATGATGTGAAGCTATAGTAAGAACTGCCTGCGTTGTAAATAAATTAATTCTGTATTTGAGAGTAAATTTGTAGTCATATTTAGCAAAAATACGTATAGACTTGTGAATGTCTTCTTGTGGTGTTGAGTCTGGAATTGTTTTTGTTTTTCCTATAACATTATTTGTTTGTTTGTTTGTTTATTGTTAATGGCGTTTTGAAGGAAGTAAAATTCCATCGACTTCAAATAAAGAAAATTGCACCTACATAGCATGTATACATTTATTATTTAAAAAAAGGCGGGGAGGAAGAATGGACAAATTTCTACCTTTATTTTAGCTACAACAGTGACTTTTCATTCTGCGTAACATCCTGGTGGATAGCTCCAAATATGTGTTTTTTAGTCTTGTAACTGGGAAGACAGAGAACATGAAAAACTTAGGACAGAAAATCACATAGTGATTTTTGAAAGCCGAGCTGAGGATTTAGCCATGAGATTTCTCTGAGTTGTTACACAGGTGTGGTAATTATTTGGCACAACTGGAAAACCTGAGAATTATTCAAAATTTGTACTAAATTTATAGCGGGTCAGTGTCTGGAGAAAAAATATAACGGTGACCTACTTTTGCTTGCATGCACATGTATGTGAAAACCATGCTGCAAGAAAATTTACTGACAAATTCAGAATACAGGTCTCAAGCCTGACTCTGGTGTGTATCTTCATCAACATACTGCCAGTAATCAGATCCTACATTGTCTTTATTTGGTACAAGTTGTACTAAAACCCCTTAATAATCTGATGGCAACGTGACACTTGTGTATTAAATTTGTCGCTGGATATCAAATTTCAGTTCAGAGGTGCTTAAAGTTCCATGAAAGCACCAGAAAGATTACATTTTCGTCAAAGCATCTGATTATTTTGAACATTATTTTGAGCTTGTTAGTGCACACCTGGAATTAAGTAATGTTTGTCTCAAGTCATGAGGTACAGAAGTGTTATGAATTTTGTATTTTGTTTTTTGTTTGAAAACCAGAGCAATCAGATGGCTTATGCAGAAAGCTGGAAAAAGCTTGTATTAGTCCCAAGCCTCAAAAACCATGGGATAAAGATGCATGGGAAATTCCACGGGAATCAATTAAATTAGTGAAGAAACTTGGAGCTGGTCAGTTTGGAGAAGTCTGGATGGGTAAGTTTATTCCTTTGGAAAGAGCATTCATATCTCCTGAAAGTGTGATTTCAGAGTCATTCAGAAAAATAGTGGACATCAGCCTGGTCTGATGTACTTCTAAAACAGCACAATCAGGTCCAGAACATACCTTCTCGAGAGGAGAGAGGGTTTGTGAGGGGGAAGATACCTGACAGAGACGTGGAACAAATCCTTTGGTGTCTTTTAAAGGAAAAAAATGGTAAGCAAGCACTGTAATTTAGAAGGTCAAAGACAATAAGGCTTTTTTTGGTTGTGTTTTGTGGATGGAGTAGAAGGTTATAGTATGATGTGACTACTGATTCTCAAAATTGATGGGCCTCTCCGAACTTTGTTTCAAATCAGAAAGTAGTAAAGAGCATGAAATAAAAAGAAATCATGTATTTTAGTGATTTATGTATAGAATTGTCATTGTCTCTTGGTAAAGAAGACGCTGCAATGCAATGCATGGGGCTGCTGTACTGAGTGAAGAACAGGGACACTTAATCCAAGATTATGGTCTGCCAGCTTGCTGCTTGGAAAGTGGGTGGCTTAAGTAGTAAGATTAGATGACGATCATCCCCCTACCTTGAATTATCATGCAAGTCTCCAATAATGAAAGTGTCATAAGACCTACAAGTTGTGAATATTAATATATACCCAGAAAAAAAATTATAGTATTACTTATTATGACCATAATTAGCTTTGTTTGCCTATAAACAATATTTTCTCAGCCACAGTGGCTTCCTGTGGCACAGGGCTATGACTAGTATCTAATCACATTCTGTAGAAATGATTTAATCCTCTTGCTTTTGAAATGCTGTCTATGCAGGGATCTGAGTATTCTTTTGGGTTCCATATTCTGTGTTCTGTGTGCTATTCAGTACTTACACACTTGTTACTGGTTGCCATCTTATTTGAGGTAAATTATACCTTTCTCTCAAAGTCTTCATTATGGTGTTTTTTCAGGCCAGATCATGTCTCAACCCTTCCCTGAGTCTCCTTTTTGGAAATTATATTTAAATAGTAATAAAATTGTTATTCTAATAATAGAAGGGGTTTTGTTGTTGTTGTTTGGTTTTGTTTGTTTGGGCTTTTGGGGTTTTTTTAACAAGCTTCTATATGCAGGGCATTTCTGAGTATCTTAAAAGTGTATCCCAAAACTTTTTAGAAGATGCAAACCTATGAAGGGGTCTCTGATGACCCAGAGGAGTGTGGCAGGCTGTCGGGAGTGTCACTGCTTTGAAGAGATGCTCTCATTTAGAAAAGCAAAGCACAGAGTGGTGCTGTTTCAGTGGCAAATTCCACACAAAATTACAGTGCCTATCAGAAAGCTCTAATTCAGTCATAGTGCAATCTTTTGACATAAATCACGTAGAAAATGCAAGCAATGCATCCCTATAATATAATATACCCAATTTCAGCCTTTTATCTACCTTCATGAGAAAAGGCTTAAGCAACCCTCTAGCTATGATGTACATGAGTGACCATTTACATACTAGCTAAGACAAGAGTCAGCCATTGTGCAGTTTTTTTCTGTCCAACAAACCAGAGCAAGAAGTGTTTAGCTGGCACTGAAACGCTGTGAAAGGCTTTGTGGCAGAAGGTAATCACCTGCTTGAAAATGTCGCTCATTTTGGGAAGTGACTACTTCTGCACATGTACACAGAAAGTCATAAAACTTTAAGAGGGTGTTTCTGGTTCAAGATGTTTCCTCTTGTTTGTGTCATTATTTTAACATCTAGATTGGGCCTAACCCCTGCATCTGAATTGCTTCACTGTGAGAAAAATTAATGTACTGTGAAAGCAATTGCTGTGTTTCCTCTTCTCTGCTTCCCTTCTGAAGCGAGAGAAGCTGATTTGCATGGCGCAGGTCCTCTCGAGTCAGGAGCGTGGTTGATCTTAGAACCATAGAAGTTCGAGCTGGAAAAGACGTATTAGGTCACCGGTATGATGCAGGGTGTCAGCAAACACTGTGTGTTGTAATGATCACCCAGAAGCATCAGGACTTACGGAGACGTAATGAGAAATAACCTAGTTGTTACGCTCTCCTGACTAGAGAGCTAGTTGTTACGCTCTCTCCTCATTTAGAAAAAAATTATTTTTCAGCCATAGCGTGAATTAGAGAGAAATACTGTTCCATGATTTAATTACTGAATAAATTTCTTCTTGATAAAGGGTACCTAGAATTGTCGTTTCAGAGGGAACAGTGTCCTCTTCAGAGGAGCTGGGCTCCCCAGTAGAGAGAGATACAGAGCTACTGGAGAAAGTCCAGTGAAGGCCCACAAAGATGGAGAAGGGAGTGGAGCATCTCTCCTGCGAGGAGAGGCTGAGAGAGCTGGGACTGTTCAGCCTGGAGAAGAGCAGGCTCAGGAGGATCTCAGCAGTGTATACAAATATGGAAGGAGAGTGCAAAGAGGATGAAGACAGGCTTTTTACAGTGGTACCCAGTAACAGGATCAGAGGCAGTGGGCACAGACCGAACACAGGAGGTTCTTTCTGAACATCAGGAAACACTTTTTCACTGTGAAGGTGACCGAGCACAGGCACAGGTTGCCCAGAGAAGTCATGGAGTCTCCATCCTTGGAGATAATCAAAAGCCAGCTGGACAGGGTCCTGGACAACCAGTTCTAGGTGATGGCCCTGCTTGATCAGGGAGGTTGGACCAGATGCCCTCCAGAGGTCCCTTCCAACCTCAACCCTTCTGTGATTCTGTGATATACGGGAAGATAGAGATAATACTGTTACTGCAATGTGAAGATATGCCAGTGTTCTTTTATAGTCTTTTCTTTTTAGTTCGTCCATAAGTACTCTTTGGGCTTCCAAGTTTTGTTCCTTTTGTGCATTTTGGAGGAAGTTAGCTTATGTTATAGGAGGACTCAGAAAAGCCAAGGAACAAAAAGCAGACCCCCGTATCCCCCAAGCACTTGGCTGTGCTGCTTCTCAGTGCACCTGTGAGCCTCTGCAGAGAATCTTTGTCACTAACGAACCTGGCAGGTGAATCCCCTCCAACTCTGACGAGTGTCTTTTACACAGAGAAAATTTGCTCCCAGTTTTGTCTGTCACTGCAAGTGCATTTAATTTCTTTCTTCTTTACAGCTATGTGTAATTTTAGATATATTATAAAGACTTTCTGCTTTTAAGCTACCAAGTTAGCATTTATGTGTGTATTTTGGGCATGAGTTGTGCTGACATGATAGATGAAAACAGCAGAGCGGACTTGTGTTCACGTTTCATGCACTGCACTGTGGAAGTAGCTGGAAAGCTGCAGCCTGTGCTCTCTGCCTCCGCATTTAATGGTCTGTATGGAGACGAGCTGGAGATGGAGCTGCTGTTGCATTCCTCTGCTCTTCAGCTGATTGATGGCTGTAGTTGGTGAATTGATGGTGACGGTGGTGTCAGTGATGTGCTGACATGCAGTAGGATGCAGAGCCACTGCTGTTCCTCTGCCACTTCCCCAGCATCTCCTGCAATCGTAACGGCCTGAGGCATTACCTGGCTTCTAACAGTGTCACACCTCCATAGTTCAGACACGTTGTTCCCAGTATAACCTTGCAGAGAATTACTGTGAAAGCAGAGGAAGGAGAAAGCTGCATCTTGTAGGCTTGTTCATAAAGTTGTTCATCTTCTGCCCTGGAGATCTGGTCAGAAATGGTAGGCTCAATTTCATTATTGTCTGTTCTAAATTCATATCACAGCTTGGTCTGATTAAGCCCATGTAAGAATCTGGGGGCAACCTGGCTGTGCTAGATACTACTCTGTCAAAATAATCATAATCAATTCCAAAATAAGTACCTGAAACTAACAATTTTTGGAGGATTCTATTCTAACATATGGAAAAGAACATGGTGCTCTATGTAAGACATCATCAGGTTCCTCAGACTTGCATGCTATTGCTTGCAGTGCCTTTAATCTTTAACGAAGCCTAAATTGCAGAGAGACTTGCTCCCTGCCGTGGTATGAAAGGTTTTTTGACCATAGAGTTCACTGCATCTGGGCAGCTGCTTCAGTGATGTGATGAACCAGAGCAGCACTGCAAGAGCAGGGTCTATGTTTTATGCATTTTTGTTCCTAATGTGCACTGATATGATGTGAACCATAATACTCTCTGGTATTAATAACCTATGAAGAGAATTCTCAAGCAGGGCTAGAAGAGAAGTTAACAAGCCAAATGGAGCCATTATGGTGTATTTTATTGATGAGACACATTTTGCTTGCATCTCAGGTGTAAAAGATTCTCTCATTTGGTAACACAAATCAGAATACAAGTATTAAACATTTTGGACGTGTACTTCCTTATGCAGCTGTTAGAAAAGTGAGAGTAAATAATACCACAGAAATACTGTTATTAAAACAAAAGGCATCGAAAGTGAACCAAGAAAACTTGCTGGCACATCTCATCAGTATCAGAAATGGATTTTTACAGTACATGCATGAGCTGAATGTTAGTTGCAAAGAATCTGAATTTTATGTCAGGTGTTCCAGATGTAAACAAGAATTTCGTTGCTTACCTATCTTGTTGAGTTCACATTTAGGCATCAGACTGACTATGTCGTCACGGTCATATTGTATGGCAAGGAATATCGCGACCCAGCGAGTGCTGGGTTTACGCCTGGAACCAGGTTCATGTCAGCCAAGGCAGATGTTGGTGGAGAGTTCAGAGCTGCAGGTACTGTATGAAGCAGGGGTGATACAGTGCTGTAGCCACCCCTTCCCACAGCTCCCTGTGCGTCACTGGAATCCTGCTGTGATGCAGGCTGAGCATTAACTTTGCTGTCACCAGCTGAAGTGCTTTGAGGTCACCAGTTTTCCCTCCACCTGCACAAAGGCTGCAGTTCCCTACCTGCGCAGTAAGAGTGTTCCTGCAGAGCATTTTGGTGTCCCATCCCTCTCAACACCTGATGAAATAAATGAACATCAGAGACATCAGGAACAATTATCTGTAGTGCTCTCATCAGCTAATCTGCTTTGTGTGTTACAACCAGAGGGTCGGGGTAGACCATTTTCCTGCAGAAAACATCAGTATTGCTGAGGTGGTGTAGTAAACTTTCTGTAAGTAGAACCCTAGTTTGATGGCTCTCTTTAGTGAATGTAAAAGACAGTTACACCATTAAGTGTATTGGTCACAACTGCTTCACAGAAATAATGACATTAATTAGTTAGTATGTTCAGTAGAGTATTCAACAAATTGGGAGTAGAACTAGTGCTCTGCTTCAGGGTATGGGATGGAATAGTAGAAATGATACAAATAATCTTTCTGCTTCTTAGGCAGAAAGAAATATATTTAACATCTGTTTTTGTGATAGATACAAATTGTGTACCTGAGCTTTACCAGCAGATTTGACCTGTAGTTGTCATTTCTTATTACTAGATCATTTAGAGGCATATCTTTATTGTGCTTTGACCTGACCATGTTTGGGAAAATATATTTAATAATCACGCAGGTGAATATTTTGTGATAGACATAGTAGCTTTTCTTGGGTGATGATCCTTCTTTAAAAAAAGGTGACAGAAGATGCAGTGGTTAGAGCAGTCCCTTAAGATGTGGAAATTAGTTCCTTGCTTTGCCACTGATCTCTTACGTTAGGATGACAAGTAGTATAAGGAAATTGTGGACTCCGATTTAGAGGTGTACCCATTGCGGTAATACTGTGGATTGTTGCTGAATAAGGAAATGAGCTTATTTCATTTAGCCATGAGAGTTTTACCTTTTCTGAGAAATATTTTTGCAATGTTGAAATGGGTGTGGTAGGGGACCAGAGTTGCATTTGTAACTCCCCCTCTCTCTCTTTTCTTTTATTTCTTTTATTTTTCAAATTAAATAACTTCACAAAATAAACTTTAGGATCAGTGCTTGCTGCTCTATTTTTTTAAATTCTATTTTAAGATTTATTTTATGTTTGGAAAACATTAAAGCAGAAAATAATTCACTGCTTTACTTTTTACTGATAGTTGCTTTTTATATAATTCGAATATTATCTTAGAGGGTTGGATAAACAGAAGTGAAACTGCCACAGTCTCTTCCACTCCTGGCACAGGCTATGTGATAAGAAGTTATCACATTTTAAATCTTGCTCTGAATGTTGGAGGACTGCAGTGCTGGCAGCATATCTTGGCTGGTCACGAGAATCCTCGTTTGATTGCACTTTCCCCTAACGCTCCGTTTTGAGCACTGAGGGTTGCAGAAAGGATTATAAGCATGAGACTGGCATGCATAAAATGGTTATAATCATGGTATTTAAAGGTGCTCCAGAATCTTGCAAGCAATCCATGGGTTCTGTTAGATTCTGGAACAATTTGTGTGGACATTCATTAAAGCATCTCTTGACTGTTTGAATATTTTATAGGCTCCTTCTAAATGAAAACTTGGTATGAACTAATACAGGTTTATTTTTTTTCAGATAACTGATTACTGAAAATAGGGAATGGATTATTTTTCACTGCAGTGTTGTATCAGTTGCAAAATAAAAAGGAATTCTAGCGTAAATATTTGCGCTACGTCTGGCACTTGCTCTCAGGCTTTTAGCTGTTACTGGAATCCAGTCTCACCTGCTTTACAAATTCCTACCAGTCGGGACCCTGTGCGGCACCAAGTGACCTCAAGTGCACTGATCGTATCCCCTCCTTTTAGGTTACTACCATAACAGTACGAAAGTGGCTGTGAAGACTCTGAAGCCTGGAACGATGTCTGTGCAAGCCTTCCTGGAGGAAGCCAACCTCATGAAAACTCTGCAGCATGATAAGCTTGTTAGGCTTTATGCTGTAGTGACCAAAGAAGAACCTATTTATATTATAACAGAATTCATGGCTAAAGGTGAGAACAACATTGGATCTGCAAGCAATGTTTTTGTAAACTCTTCTGCTTCTCCTAAATTAGTCCCTTTTCTCTAACGAGGGAAGAATAAAAAATTAAAACTTGGGATTTTAACATTATTCTTTTGAATGCTCTGATACAATGTGAAGGAGCACATGTCCTAGAGGAGGACTGGGCTTTAATTCTGTGATTCATTGCTGCATTTGTGAAATAAACTATTTTTACAGTTTTCTATAATGTAGCATTTTTAGTTGTTTCAGATGCAGAGCATAACCCTCAAAATAGTTCTGGTTCCTTTGGGCTCCCTACCTAACTTTCATGTCCGGTGTCACAGCAAAGTAGTTAAAACAAGCCTTAGAAATTGCCCCATGTGACCCTTGAATTGATAAATATGTGTATAATAAGGTGACTGATGAGCGGCCTTGCAAGGGTGGCTGCACGAGTAGAAAAGGGCAACCTTTTTGGAGTGTCACTACCCAAAATACGTGAGATTTCCTTCTCAGATTGTCTTGGGTGGTAGTTCTTCTTCTTTTGCTCTGTTTTCAAGCAATTCTGCTGATAACTTCATAAGCAAGTGTTGAGCCACTTACACTTTATGACTTGGAAAGGATGACTCTCCTAGACAGCTTTCCTGATAGTCCGTAGACCAGGGTACTTACCACGCTCAACACCCCTGAACTAAGCTCTGGTCTGATGGGAATGTTCTACACTCAGGAAAATGGCAAAACCTGGATGCCTGACATGCTGACTTGGCTGTTACTGTTGTTAAAGGATATAAAGAGACTGCCTTACTGTAGTCAGCTTGAAAATACATCAAAACACTTCACCAGGAAACTGGGACTGGCACTGGGGCTTTATTTTGGTGAGAAGCTGCACTGACTTCATCTTTCTCTGTTGTAACAGGAAGTTTGCTGGACTTTCTGAAGAGCGATGAAGGAAGTAAACTGTTGCTTCCAAAGCTAATTGACTTCTCTGCTCAGGTAAATTTTAAGAAATGTGCTCAAAATTAAGGGGGTTTATTTCTTTCTGAGTCTGAAACTCGTGCTGGGCAACTTTCTTCTAAGTTTTTTTGCATTAAAAAAATAATTGAATTTCAAATAATTCTTGGTCTGAGTAAATAAGTTTACTTGAAAGGAGGGAATAGATAAAAGAGGTTTCAAAGGGAATACGTGGTGTTAGGCTTAACTCCTAGATACCGCTGGTGACCTGCTGATATGGCAGTGGTAGGCAGCCGCTTTCCTTTGTGGAAGGCAGTTTTCAGTTTGAGAGGCTGCAAGTTGAAAGTGTAAGTACAGGTTTGTGAGTTTGTGCTTATGAGATTCCTTCAGTGGTAAGGAATGTGTCATTTTTACTTCTTAAGTTAGGTCTATTGGTCAAAATTCTCTTAACCTCAAGGGACTATTTTTGGTTTCGAATCCTTACATAAGTTACTGTGAAATAAATGAAATCCAGTTAAATGATGTTTCAGGTACTAGTGTCTGATTTATGAACGGAGATGATTGTTTCAAAATATACAAGTTATCCAATGACATAAATGAAACATGTAGAGAGAGACCCCAGAATGATTTGTGTGTCAAAGCCTGGATCAGAAGTGCCTGGAGCCCAGTGTGTCGCCTCGGTCAGTTGCCAGCATTAGATGTCCTCAGAGGCATATAGAAAATAGAGTAAAAATTATGCTTTTGTGAGTTGTAATTCGTGTTACTAATAGGTAGTGAAGGCATTTCTGAGAGGCTATTTTTTTGCCAACCTTTTGGGGTTTTCAGTATGCATTAGTTTTCAGACTGGTGTACTCCGTTAAACTAGCTTGTCACAATTCATGAGGAAAGACAAGAAACCTCTAAAAAGACGTAATAAAACATTAGTGATTTATACCAAAAACTTATTATGAAAATATTAGATAACTCTTTTATATAACTATTGTTATATAAATAAATATCAGACTAGATATTAGGAAGCATTTCTTTACTGAGAAGGTGGTCAGACACTGGAACAGGCTTCCTAGAGAGGTGGTCGGTGCCTCAAGGCTGTCAGTGTTTAAGAGGCATTTGGACAAGGCCCTTAAAGACGTGCTTTAGCTTTTGGTTAAAGTGGCCTGAAGTGGTCAAGCAGCTGGGCTAGATGATCGTTGGAGGCCCTTTCCAACTGGAACTATTCTATTCTGTGGTATATTATCTATCACATATTTTTATATAGGTGTTCAATATATCAAATATGGATTTTTATTTAACATAGATTCAATGCAGGAGCTTTTTTCACTATAATTGTTGGTTCAGTCTAGCTATAGCTTTTTTCAGTTCTCTGAACTCTTTGGGTAACTTGTCCTTGAGAATTTAGTGGGGCAAAATCTTTGCAGATGTGGAAAACCTGCTGGAAACCAGGTCATGGTCTGGAGAGATGAAGAACAGTGGGCAGAAAAAAAAAAAGTACCTTTGAAAATAGTATGTAAAATTCAAGGGAGAGAAGAACATCTGTGAGCAGTGGTAAGAAAGCAGACCCTGGATGTGGAGAGGAAAGCACATGTGGTTTTATAGCAGCCCTTTTTATTGGAGTTAGGGATGTTGTGCTCATTTTAAATGAATATCGTGTTTTCAGAAATTTAAGGCTTAAAAAGCTTAATGAACTAGATGGCAACTCTGTGTACAACATGGGTAAATCACTTCCAAGTTGACAGGGGTCAGCGACTGTCATTTACAAAGCTTTGAAAGTTGGGTCCCTTGAAACGGACTCGCTTGTCACCCCGATCTGACAGCAGCCTCTCGGAGCCAGTTCCTGCACTTGACCTCAGAGGCCAGCACCTTGTGCAGCACAGATGGTGTGAGAAGTCCCTCTCTCCACCGAAGATGTAGGCTATCAACAGAAATTCCTGAGAGCGAGCCGTGCATTGGGTTGCAGAAGGATCTTAAAGGGATGTTCAGGAAGGCCTCTCTGAGGATTTCTAGCTGCAGCCCAAACACAACTTTGCAACAGGGATACTGGGATATTTATTATGGAAAGAATTTGTAGGGTTTTTGGAGCACATTTTTAAAGACCCCTTAAAGCCACTGGGTAAAAACAGGGCTGTGTGGAATAGGCTTGCAGGCTCCATGTGGTTCTCAGACAAGGCATTTCACTCTGACCAACAGATGTTCACTGGTCTTCTCCAGCTCTGGCAGTCTGAATGTTAATTCATGGGTCTGTAGGGCAAAAGACAGACAAAAAAATTTTGAAACTCTGTTGGCCTACTGCTAAGGTAATGGTAATTTTAGTGCAGACTTGTGGATCACACTTTTCCAGGATGTAGGCTGTATATAAAGGAGAACACGAAATGTGTCTGGTATTTTTGGTAGGACTCTGTTTTGTGCAAATGGCACGCTAATTTATTCTTAAAGCAGTGATGCTAACCTCTTTGTACAGCCTAAGGGGAAAGAAATTTGCGGAGCTATGTTTCAGAACAGATTAAAAAAAAAAAAAAAGCATGGAAAGAAGCTCATGGTGAACTACTTATATAAGATCAGGTATATTTTTTTTGCCTTGGTGGACGCACACTTGAGCTCTTCACGACTGTCTAATCACACCATTCTGGCAAGGCAGTTCACCAGGCTATCCCAGCTTCTCAGAAAGACTGAAAATGCAAGAAACAGTAGCTGAGGATTGGTTTGCTTTTCCCCTCGTACATCTGTGATGTTGCATGAGGCTGACCTTCTCCCAACCATGCTGCGCAGCTGCCTGGCTCGCATCCACACATCTGCACATCAGTCGTCTGGTGCAACAAAAATTGGTGGAAGAACCCAACCCATGGCAGAAGGGTACATTACCAGTAGGCTTACGATACAGCAGGATGGAAATTGGCAAGAGTGGTTCCACTTAGTTTGTTGCCTTTCTATCCAGAGGAAAGGTCTTTGCCGCCTTACAATGGCCTTGTCAGAGAAGGAGGGACTGGGAATGGGAGGAAGGGAGGGGAGGGTGCAGTCTCTGTGACTCTCAGATAGCTGAAGGACGTAGTGCAGGCAGTTGAACATGAATGCCCAGCTGAAGCCCATTTTCCAAGTGGTGTTGAAGAGCGCTGTGGGTTGGTGTTTCCATCGCCAGACTGCTGTTAGCGCTCAACTCGCTGCCTTCGTGACGCCTTTACCTTGAACAGTCTTGAAAGAAAGCTGCATTTCCAAGGGGTGAAAGCTTCTGATTTTGCAAAAAGAAAAGTATGGACTGCTCCTCTAAGTGAAATATACACCTTTTTAAAATATTTCATTTTTCAAGGAAGTAATCAGATATAATCCTACTCTGCTATATTGATTTTGCTGTTTTCTTAGCTTAGCATCCACGCTCAATAATTGTTATTTTTGCCAGCGATAGCCAAGTACTGGGGACAGACTTTTTAACAAGGCCTGTAGCGATAGGACAAGGGGTAATATTTTTAATCTAAAAGAGGGTAGATTCAGACCGGATAGAAGGAAGAAATTTTTTACCATGAGGGTGGTGAAACACTGGAACAGGTTGCCCAGAGAGGTAGTGGAGAGTGGAGGCCCCATCCCTGGAAACATTCAAGGCCAGGTTGGATGGGGCTCTGAGCAACCTGGTCTAGTGGAAAATGCCCCTGCTCACTGCAGGGGGGCTGGGCTAGATGACATTTAGAAGTCCCTTCCAACCCAAACCATTCTATGATTCTGTGATTCTAGTTAGTCACACTTAAATCTAGTGACTCCTTTAGCGTACAGCTGTGGATTCAGGATTTTTGTGGGTTTTTCTGCTGTACTAACAATCACAAATTATGAAATCAGGCAAGAAAATGCTTGCTGGGAAGGTGGTGACGTTCCGTTTCTAAAGCAATCTGCCCCCTGAAAGAGCTGAAGTTTCTCTTTTGTGTTTTGATTACTGAGTATGAGTAGAGGCGGAGGAAATCTAGTGTTAGCTATGCCCTGGTGAAAATTATTTTGGCCACTAGAGATGAATGCCAGCAGTCTCTGGAAGGAGCGTGTTTTAAAGGAAGCTGGCTTTTGCAAATGGATCTTCAAGCACATACTACCCGCTTTAGTACAGAGCAGAGCTTCGGCATCTCTTGTAGAAGTCAGCAGAATTGTCGGTGTGTCGGGCATGCCAGTAGCTGCCAGGAAACCAAAACCTGAACCCGTTCCCCTGCTTGTGTGACCACTGCCAGCATGTGGGTCAGCAGCATGGCAGCCTCCTCGGCTGGTCCACCACGGCCGTATGTCAGGCGGGCGTTAGCTGACGTGCTTGGCCAACGCATCCCCTTCCTGGGGCCTCTGCCCATCAGTTTGGCCAGCAGGCTCGGGGAACCCAAAGGTGCTGTCAGTTCCCACTAACCAGCTGGAGGGTAAGCGAATTTCGTCACTTTGTCCATCAGCCATACCGATTCTCTGTTTCACAATTCTTGAAATCATAGTTGTTTCTGTTTGGTGACAGCTGCTGAAAACGTACGATGCAAATTCAGTGAGCCTTTGGCACGTGTCAGCTCCTCCTGCTTCTGATGCAAATCCGTTATCTACCGGCTAGCACAGACATGTGCGTGGTGGCTGTGGTCAGGGAAATGATATCAGTTGGTACTGAACATACTCACATCCTACCTTTCAAACTGGCCAAAGCTGTGTCACACAAAGAGTGTGTCTTCTTTCTTGTGTAGTACTGCTACTTTTGTTAATTCTTCTATGATCTACAACTTCATTGGCAACTCTTATCCTCTTCCTTCTGCCTTCTAAGGCTACGAATTAAAATTATAAGAGACTTTAAATAAAATTACTAGATATTTTTGATGCACTGCTTTAATCCCTCTCTCTCCTCTCTTCTTCCAGGAGAAAAAGGAAAGTCCTAAATCAGAATTAATTTTAACTGTTATTTGGCATTGGGAGATTTCCACTGCAGTTTTGCCATAGTACTTTTCTAGTTTCTTTGATTTTTCATGATACTTTCTAATGTTCTAGGGCATAATTATATATGTTACTTTAATAACTCTTCTTTTTCCCTGTGGGTCTGCTTTGACTACGTAGCTGCTTGACTGGGGCAAGAGCAATACATTTTTTCAGCCTTTCCTGACTTTGTCTTTAGGATACGGACTGCTGCAGACTGAACATTGGTATTACACTGGACACGTGACTATTTCACAGCAGTTTTCAATTGCCAGATACAAAGGGTCTCTTCACAGACAGTGTCACGTGAAGATGAACTCTCTTTTTGAAAACTGTGATGCAGAAGTATATTTTATTTTATTATGTGTCTGGACATTATTGAAAGGAACCAGGTTTTGGTTAATCTCAGACCAAAGGCAATCTTGTCCGGATCAAGAACAGGTGTTTGCTCCAAACCTTTCAAAAGCGCAGACTGTTTTTCATGAGGCCGTTCCCTGGGAACGGAGAATTGCCGAACCCAAGGCAGTGTGAACCTCAGAATATGCTCCATTATTTCCTCTGCTTAAAATTCACCAGCAGGATGCTCCCTCCCACCCCCAGCGCTTTGCACTCATTCCCAGTCCCGTTGTCGGGCTGCTTTACCTGTTTTGGCAGGCCGCTGTTGCCCACCCACCGAGCAAAGGACGAGAGAGGCGGCCAGGATGTCGCCTCCACAGCTGGACCCTCGGGGACAGCATCCCGGCCCCAGAGCGGCCCCGGGGAGCGGGCGCAGCGGCTCAGCACCGCTTGTCTCGCAGGCAGCAGCGATGCAGAGGGGGTTTTGAAGCTGCCTTGATGCATGAATCCCTGCCTTCTACTGCCTGCGGTTTCACATGGAGTTTTGTAGTACGGATCCTGAAAAGAGTGAAAAGCCACATCTGTCAACACAAAGGGAATTCTTTTAAAAGTATACCCAAACTATCTCTAAGTAATAATTTCTACATGATTCTGGTTAAAAATAGGGCAGGAGAGGATTGGGTTCTTAGCCCAGTTTTTCTCAATATTCTGGAAATTGTAGGTCATATCCTTTTGGGTTTTTCCCCAGAGTGGACTTCATTTGTAACCAAATAAAAAATAGGCTCAAATTTCAATACTGATTTTCCACTTACATTTTTTTCCCATTTTGCTTGCCTGCTTTGAAGCCAAGTGAGGATGTGTGAGTTTGGATTTATTGAGTTTTCAGGTGTCTTATAAACCACCTTTACCCACGAAAACTGTCCTAACCCAGTTCTTTCTTTTCCATCCTGTGTTCTTACCTCTTTGTCACTAGTGACATGTGCACCCTTGGCCCTTTCAGTGGAGACTGAAGCAAGAGCAGGCATTTCAAAAATTCTCTGTACGATTTGCATGTAGTCTTCTCCATCATTTAATCATTCATTTAATGCGAATGTTTTCCTCGGTCTTGTCCTGTTACTAACGTGCCCCTGCTCATACTTACTATTTGTAACACTTTTTGTGCATGGGCTCTTACAATTTTTGTCATATCGGGGTGTATTTTAAACTTTCTTAATTTGGCCTTATCATTTTCGGGTGTTTCTGACCACATAAGATTTGGCCTTATTTTTCATGTCAGGCACTGTCTTTGCACTAAGTGTGATTTGCCCTTGCACTTGTAATTGCTGGCTTTTTTAATGGTGTGTTTTTCTGGAGACTTTTTTCCTATGAGGTTGTACCTGTCAACCCTCCAAGCTGTTTAAAATTCGCTTTCCAAACAAAAAAAACCCAACAACTTTATATTTGGCCACTCTTTCATTCCTTTTCATTTCCATGCCACTGCTTCATGATCCCTGTCACTTAGTTTTCCTTCTCAACATGATATAAAATGTTCTCAGCACGATGTAAAAGCTTCCTATCAGGCTGACGCTAAACAAACCCATCTGGCCTCTTCAGTGTTACACATTTTTACATACAGCCTAGGAATGCACCAGCAGAATCCATGACGTGTGTCGCCTCACCCCCCTCTCTGCATGAAGAACCAGCATTGCAACCTATGAGTAAAACGTGGCTTGGTTGAAATAACACTCGCAAAAGGGGATCACAGACCTTGGGATGGGAGTTGAAATTAAGCATGTCTTGGAGTTAAAAAACAGAGCTATGAAGGAATTCAGAATTTCTCCCGGTTTTTAGAAAAAAAAAGCCCAAAAAAAGGAAATAGCTGAGTTTCATCTTTTGAAATAAAGGACAGAACTGCCCATCCCTCTACGTGCTATTTCTCAGCAGCTGTGATGTTTCGCCAAGGAAGCCTCTGAGTTGCGACCAATTGACCTTCTCTGAAGGTGTAGCTCTTCTGTGACAGCAGTGTCCCCTCCTGACATGCTGGTTTGTTAGGGTCTTGCCTCCCTGCTTCAGAGTCCTCTGCTGCTTTTGCTGCTTTCTCCAAATGCCTTCAGAAGCTACGAAAAATGGGTCAGAAAGTAGGGAACGCGGGTTTTCAAAGCATCGCTGTTTGCTCCATGCTTTTGTTACCATTTTCTTTCAGGATTTTGAAAGAGTTTTATACCTGTTTGCGAAGTGACCCATAAGTGTTCCAGAGAGTTGAGTAATTACGCTGTTTTACAGGCAGAAAGAGCAAAAACGGAGAGCAAAGAGCACTGCCAGCTGAAATCATGCCCCAGATGGGTGACAGAGCCATCTGCAGAACTGTGGCTCCGAGTCATTCATTTTTTGTGTGACTTTTAGCTGGAGTTTTACAGTATGGAGGCTGTCTCGTAGAGTGATTGATTTCTTCCAGGAGCTAGGGAGTTACTCCTCGTTCTTACCCCAGTTACAGAGTTCCTAGTATTCAGAGATTTGCTGCCTGGTTGGTTTTAAAAGGATTCAACCTGGGCATTTCTAGAAGCGTGTCAGTAGTTCATTGAAGGTAAAGGGGAAACTGCTCCCTTCTTGGTGGTAACAGTTGTGTAGGCAGAATCCTCCCTTCCAGGACACAGGACATATTCCAGAAGCCCAGATCAGCTTTCCCAGCCTGCTCCTGAGTAGTAGTTACGTGTAGCCGAACAGTCTTGGCAGGTAAGCAATGATCATTAGAAGAGGGAGAAAAAGGCTTTAATTTTCTTTTGTTCCCATGAATTTCTCTACATTTAACATATCATTTGGCAAGGAAAACCCAACAATTATCATAAAGGGTTATCACATGGGCTCTGGCACCCATTTCCTTGATAAAAAAATCATCTTTATTTTTTCCCCACAAGCAAAGGTTTAACGTGACCAGATGTGTGATTTCAGTTGTCCAGTTGCTGGTTTTCCCCTCTCTCTCCCATTCAAAATTCCTTGCCCATTATCCATTTCCGCTTCTTTCATGCCCAAATGCTCATACATACGTGGCTTCCCTGAGCTTCTCTGATTCAACACAGTCATAACCATTGTCTGAGAATTTCATGGAAATCGAGTTTATATTTCCTGAAAACATAATGGACTGTTTGATGTCACATTCTTCGTTTTTGACTAATCAAATGATGACTTAAGTGAGTCTAGCACAAACAAGAGGAAACAAAATGGTCTTTCCGATGGCTTTGCTTGCTTGGACTTGGAAACTAAATATCACCATCACAAATGTCTCCCTTGTGAAGTGGTTCTTCATTTCCCAGCCAGCAGTTTGTCAAAATGTTAAAGGAAAGTTGGTTCCTTTGTGATGGTTGATGTGCTTTAGGTGACATGAGCGGAGCTGTCTGCATTTTGGTCGTCGTATCTGCCAAGCCGGCCAATCCAGTCTCAGCATTGATCTTACAGCAAATCCTTCCCGTTCATCTCGCCTTCCTCCCCAAACTCAAATAATTGCAAGGGGAGGAGAGAGGGGCAGAACAGGCTCTGAATCAAATGCTGCTCTTCTGTTTCTTTTGTAAGTCTCTGGTAAGACTCTCTGTGTCAGTTATTCACTGGTAGCTGCTTCCTTTGCTATAAAACATCTTACTTATTTCTAGAAAAGGTCAAATGCAGGTGTTCTTCATTCTCTTCATCATCGGAGTTTCTTTCTGGTTTAGTGTGAGAACCCCCCTGCGTTGTGCAAGGGCAATGTAACACTCTGCTCTGAAGAACGTATTGGTTTGTGAGAAGAGGTTTGCAGTGGAAGGAGGTGGGAGGGCAAATGGCTTTATTTTTCCATTGCCTAAACCGAAAAAGAGGAACGAAGACCATGTGGTTTTGTGTTGTAAGCGGCGGCAGTGTGTGCCTTCGCACTGACCTTCGGGGACTGTTTAAAAACAGATAAGTAGAAGTGATGTTAAAGTTCTCTTAATATTTGGTCGGGTGCTCCTTCCTGCTTTACTGCACGGCCGCAACGACGCCCTCTGAGAAGGGATCCGTGCACTTGTCTTCTCCCGAGGAGGAGAGGAGAGAGCCCACGTGCGGGTGTGCTGGGGACCAGCACTGGAGAAGGACCCTCACTGCTTCCTCAGCAGATCTGGGGGCTTGCACGTTCATTCCCCAAGCCACGTGGCTGAGAGCAATCTGGCTGTCTCCCAGCCACAGGCGTCCTGGAGAGGTGCCCGCGGCATAGCCTGGACCGTGGGCCTTGTCTGGGGTCACCCATCACCAGGGTCTCACAAGGAAGAGGAAAACTGACAGCTCACAAGCACTGGGTTCAGTTTGCTTTTTTCCTAGCTCCTCTAAAACTTTAGGACAGAATACAATCGACGCATCAGTTTTACTGCTCTGCGTTTAGAAACTGTTATTTGAGTTTCTTTTTTTCTGAAAAGTAAAGCGTTTTTCTTTAGAGGGGAAAAAAGAGGCAGTCTGGGCAAATACTGAAAATATGACCCCCGGTGCATATTTTGAGGATATTAATCATGTTTAATTTGGTTTGAAAATTAATTTGGGCTGCTGAAATGCAAATTAAATTTACTTATGATAGTATCTGAAAGCTGGCTGTTGCCAAACACTCCTCATTTATGAACAGGTACATGTTGTTGTAGAAGAAAATAAAGTTGTTTGCCCTATTTTAGTAATTGTTTCCTGATTGTCCAGGCCTATACTGGGTAAACAGAAAGTTGTTGGGCTTTTTTTAACTCTTATCTGCAATGTTGCTTCATTGGTCCTTAAAAGAATATCTGTATCTTGTTGAACTTATTAATTCCTTCCATTTTCCTAGTATGTGGAAAATACACTGGTGGTTAACTTGGGGAAGAGAATATTTTAGTAGAAGTCTTAGGAACATTTTAATTCATATTTTGTTTCAGGAAATGTCTCTAACATATATCTCTAATCCTGCTAGCTGCTATTCACCCAAGCAATTCTTTTGAAGCTGCTACTGTAAGTGTAGTTTTGCAGAACTGGATCTACGCTTAGGTTTTCCATGGCAATTACCCTTTCCATGCTTCCATCTGAAAAATGCTCCAAAGATACTGGTCATGGATGAATGGATGCGGCCCTGCTGATACCTTGGAAGAACAGAGGGGTCGGACCTGCTGATGGTATCGTGTGGTGTGGAAATATGGAAAGAGTTGTTTCTTTGCTTACAGATTGCAGAGGGGATGGCATACATAGAAAGAAAAAATTATATCCATCGGGATTTGAGAGCAGCGAATGTGCTGGTGTCGGACTTACTGATGTGCAAAATTGCTGATTTTGGACTAGCAAGAGTCATCGAAGACAATGAATATACAGCAAGGGAAGGTATGTGTTTCTCTGTTTGTATTTAAAGCTGCAGCCTCTGGGAGGCAGCGAGGCTGTATCTAACAATAACATGGTCACCAAGGACAGAAAATGCCATGATAACTTCCTGGAGACAGCGTTCTAATGCTTCAAGAACTTTAAAAAACAATAAGGAAACAAATAACCTTTCTGTGCTCCCCAGTCTTGTTGAAAAGTTTATTTTAAATAATTTTGAAGAACAAAGAGAACTGAGAGTGCTTAACTGCATGCAAGTTTTTCTGAATTGAACAAGTCTGTTGCGCAGCCACAGCTTCCATCCCACTGAATTAAATGCCAAGAAAACGTGATCTTATTTTCTCTTCACATCCTTCAATGCCAGATGTGCCTCCTTCACTTAGGGAAAGGAAGAAGCCCTATGGGTTGTAGTTCCGCCTTCAGTGGAACCGGTCACCTTCTGAAGCTGCTTTAGGCACCGCAGCGTTGATCTGCATGTTCAGCAGCGTTGCTGCTGCATGCAGGGAGACGGAAGGGCTGGCTCAGGTCCCCGGGGGTTCAGCACGCAGAGGGGAGCTGGCATCGCAGCAGGGTCAGCACCGGCAAGAGGGGCAATCATACCGGTAAAGATATTTGTCTTTAAAGATATATGTGTGTTTCCTCATGTTGTCAAGGATCCTTTCAAGCAGCGCGTAGTCAGTTTGCTGCAGTGCAAAGTTTTTGTTTACACTTCGTGCACAGATTGCGTTGGGGTGACTTTTCGGAGCAGGTTTGCTGGCCGGCTTTCCCCCTCTGGCTTTAAAGACAGCACATCATATTTTCACATAGCCTGGGTGGAAACTGTGGTAATGTAGGACAGGAGTGGAAGAACTAAGGTGTGAGGAAGAAAGAGAACAATGCGCTACAGCTGAGATTAAAGGAAGGTGAGCTTTTCAGCAGTCACTAGGTAACAGGAATTCAATAGATCAGAGGGAAGGGTCTGATTAAACAGTTTTCAGAGGTGCAGAACCCGTATCTGTGGTTTTTAGCTAGCTCTGGACATTGTATGTTGATTAAATGAACCTTTCAGGTTATAAATTCTTTATACCGAGTTTCTTTTATGTGTTTTCTACCATTCAGAAAAGTTTCCTAGCTTACCTGGTATTTTGTGCCAGAATGATAGAGCAGGCTGAGAAAGGCACAGACAGAATCTGCGTGTATTACTCTTCATTGTCTGAGGAGCTAACGTAATATTCCCCAACAAAGGCTGCTTGAGCTTTTCTTATTTAACTGGCAGGAGTGTGCTTTTAGATGGGATTTTCTGGAATTGGTTAATTAGACATGAAAGACATTATTTTAAGATAGGACTTTTAAAGATGTGACTTATTACTGCTTTTGCATCTATGGCTGAACATGATGCATGTAAAGTGTATGGTGAAGCTCAGCTGACTTTCTTTAAAATAGGAGAAGTTAGTTACAGGCTTGCAAAGTTCCAGGCAATGGGAATTGGAAGGTTGTTGCCTGGTGACTGGGCAGAAGGAGAAGTTGGCTGTAACTTTAGCAAGCATTCACCATACCGAAGAGTCGAAAGGTGCTGCGTGACTTTCGGCACCTTATTTGCACCTCTGACGCAGGACATGCAGTGTGGCAACGTCCATCTTGCAGCACACCTCTGCTGATAACGCGTGGACAGCAGGAGTTGCTGGTAACTTTGCTGATCTAGGGGCATCCCAGGCAAGTCGTGTAAGGCCGTTTAGTGACTTGATATTGAGTGTTTAAATTTGCCTTTGACTGATTGAGACTGTGCTTTTTTTTAGGTGCAAAATTCCCTATTAAATGGACAGCACCAGAGGCAATTAACTATGGATCTTTCACTATTAAATCTGATGTGTGGTCATTTGGGATTCTCCTGTATGAAATCGTTACGTATGGAAAGATTCCTTATCCAGGTACGGGCACGTGTTTATACCGTTCCTCTGTATTTATACTTTGGTGTTAAAAAGCAAAGAAAATGCGCAGGGAAAGAGCTGGCATCAGACAGTAGCGACAGCAGTGATTTGGAAAATGTCCTGCAGGTAATGTTACTGCTTTGAAAACTTATAGTCACCATACGTGTAAACCGCGTGCCTCTCTGGGGTAAATTTTAGCAAACAGACTAAGGGCACCATGAACGTGTGGTCATTTTTATATATTCAAAAGGTGTTACAGCTGCAGCGAACACTGCATTGTCACAGATCCCGGCTTTACGGTCAGCGGCTCGGTCCCACAGCGAGGATGCAGTGCTACAAGTTCTGACGGTGCTGTGTAAGCTGCTGGGGTTTTCAGTATCGTAACGTGTGAAAGTACTCAGAAAGCATGTTTTCACAAGCAATTAGGCTGTAAGAATTTGTGAGTGTTAGCTAATCTAAATAAATATCAAAGCAGACGTTAACGCATTGTGGACGTACCCCTAGGAATATTTACTCTTCGTTGTTCCATACGGTTCACGCACGAGGTACCACAGAGGAGTACATCAGTTGTGGCTGCATTAAGTAGCTGTGAAATGGTTATGTACTTTGTGTTTCATTTTTCTTTCTGTTAAACAAAATATGTATTAATGTTCCCAGCACACAGAGACAGCTTGCAGGAAGGGTATTTTGATGCACACAAAGTTGTTACATCTGAGGCATGGCTGATTAACTCTGGGCGGCAGATTGCATTCATTTAAGCTTACTGAGATTATGGAAAATTTACCTAAATTCTCTTATCTTGTGGGCAAGTGGGGAAAGTACAGCCATGTTCACCCATACAGTACATCTCACAGGTGGAGTATCTTCTGAGAAGAACCCTTAGGATCCTGCAGTTTACAGGCAGTGAAGGGAGAACAGATATTTCATCCAAGCAACGCTTTCCCAGCGCTTCCAGTGCAGCAGCTCTTGATGTTTAAACAGCGAGAACATTTTCCCCAGCACTCTGTGAGCAGCTGGAATTCTGCCTCCTGAGCTGCCAGAGACAGCAAAGGGGCAGACTCGAGTCCCTGAAACGACAGTAGGCTCAACACCTCTGGGCACAGGGAGACCGGACGCCCCACGAGACACGGGCAGCGGGGAAGGGGTGATGGCAGCCAGCTTTACGCTACGTTATGGAAGAACATATCAGCTTTCCATACAAGAGGGAGAGCCAAACCAGACGTTCTCATTGCTCGGTAAGGCTCCAGTCCAGGGAAGCACTTAAGCTCAAGAGTAGCCCCCTTAAACTTCCAGAGGTGATAGGGCTGCTTGCACAGCAAAGCGTTTGAACATATGCTCCAGGCTGGTTTTTAGGTAAGGGCTATAAAATACGTGACCGAGCAGCAGGTCCTCCCAAAGCTATTCTAAACAGTGGTCACCTCCCCAGGGAGGGTCAGATGGGAGCTGTACGCAGCCCAGCAGCGCATGGTTCCTCCCACAGCTGGGATACTTATTTTTCCCATTAGCACATGCCCATGTAAACAGACAGTTGCCTCCGCTGAGCTGGGCTCACAAGGTGATTTCTGGATGCGTGAAAATTGTCCTTGCCTGAGCAAACCTACGAGCTCACCTGGAAACCAGCACTACAAACATACAAAACCCAATCCAATACTTAATTCTGCAGCTAAGTCTGCTCTCTCTTTACCTCTGTAAAACATACCATATTTTTATTGTAAGAACAAAATCAGTCTGTACCTCCATAAAACATATTTTTCTTTTAAGAACAAAATCAATCTGTACAGCAGACACTGTACTGCTGTACTACTGTGGGAAAATATCTCTTCTAGGGGAAGTCTGGGCAATATTTTTTTCAAATATGGGAGCATTTTTATGAGCACCATAAACAGGCCATACACTGTGGATTCGTTTGTCAACCAGCAATTAGAAGCAGAAGCCTCTTGAGTGCATACTGGAAGATTTTAATAGTTTGCAGGCATTGCTTGCATTAAACTGGAAGAGGCATATACGTGTATTTTACATCGAAGTGTGAACTGAAATAGCCAATTAGACTGAAAGTTGATACTGAAGAATCAGAAGGACAGAAAAATAAACGGGTGACCAGTTTACTTTACATGAAGAGTTGTGACAGTTTGGGGCAAATTACCCCAGCATGGCAAGAGTAACTTGGTGATCGGCTGCAACCAGCAGCCACTGGAGAGAAACTGCAAATTGATTTTTCAGTTCTAATGGGAATGCTTCAAAATATTATTTTCAATTATTAACCAGCTCCAGCAACTAGACAGTATCCAGCATAAAGCTGTATATGAAACAGTTTGAGTTGCAAGTAGTTAATACCTGTGAAGAAAATCTAGGCAGGCAACTTGGTAGGAAGCATTTCCAGGCAAGAAACCTGGGGCTTTTTTGACCTTTGTTCTTAATTCCAGCAGCTGTTTCTCTTCCTGAGAAACTCAAAGCAATTAGTGGGACTATAATTTTAGGAACCACCTCTGAAATATGAAACAAGTATCTCAATCTTTAGGCAAATAAGTTGAATTAGTTGTTAAAACTAATTTCCTGGTGATTGTATAGTATGTCAAACACTGGCAACCTCTGTACTTGGATTTCAGTTATGTCAGCTGCTCTGCACAAGATCTGCCACCTTCTATACGGTGGGGTTCTTCCGCCGTACCACTGCTTTTTGCACACCGGGTAAAAGAATCTTAATTTCGGGACAACATGTTCACCGAATTTCCCAGGCTCTAGCACAAGTAAATGTGTCTCTATATGTGATGCTTAACAGGTACCACGGTGTAAATTAACAGACATGTGCTAAACCTTTAGAGCTAACATCCTTTGCTAGCATTGAAGAGGGTATAAATGTAACAAATATGCACGTGGGATATATTTATTTTACTGATTAGGATGTAAGAGGGTATTTAAGAGGGTATAAGTGTAACACATACGCACGTGGGATATATTTCTTTTGCTGATTAGGATGTAGTTTTGATGGGACAGGTAATTCACTAGCCACAAAAAAAAAAAAAAAGGAAAAAAAAGGAAAAGTTAAACAAGTAGCTATTTTGAGAATACTGCACGGACTGTGGGTAGACAGGTGAGCTTTTTTGTTTTAAATAAAACCCTAAACATATGCAAGTGTGTTCGTGACATTGTATTGACTGTGGAACTGACTGATAAAAGTCTTTTGCCTCGTGAACTTAAATGGCTATTTAACAGATAGTTTTCCTGCAAGTTAGCTGAAACACAGGCTTTGTCCTTGGCATTCAGAGCGTAACAATCAGTCCTGCAGACGCTTGATCTAAGCACAATCCTGTCAAGTGCTTAAACGCACGGAACCAGCCCCGTTCTGTGCAAAACCCAGCAGCAGCAGTCCTCATGCATTACACATGGTTAACTAAGACTTCGCACAGTATGAATAACTGTTTTACTGCATAAATTATATACAATCCATTTCTTCAAGCTCAAGCAGTCCGATCACCGTTCTCTATAAAATGCTTGATCAACTTTCTTCCTGTATTTATTTTGTCTTTATATAGCATTAATTCCTTATTCTGTGACAACATGCCGTTCCACTGCTACCTTCGAAATACTGGTTTTTCTACACGTGTGCAATGTTAGCTCAGAATAACTTCACTCCTTTTTCCAAAGAGGAACTGAAAATATAAAAAAATGTGCCCAAAGGAAGCACTCTGATCCAGACCCAGATTTTATGGCTGACTATTTCTAGACTAGGTTGAAGCCAAAAGGCTTGAACTGAAGTCAACTACATGAGCTATAGTCATCTTGAATAATCAAAGTACTTATACCGGATAAAGTTGTCATTTGGTTGTAATTCAAACATGTCCTTACCTGCCAAGTGGCTTAAATCATAGCTTTAGTAGTAAGATAACACGCACAACGATGTGCACAGTCTGCAGCAACAGAGCTGCACAGACACGAAGCGGTCGGGGGAGCACCACATCTGCATCTCCGCTACCGACCTTGCTCGGCGCAGGACCCGTCCTGCCTCCCCTCAGCAGGGTGTAGCTGCTCTCCCAGACCTCCGGGGAACTGGTGTGAGCTGGAGCAGTGAATGTCATGCACGCACCCGACCGGCGGCCGACCTGCCTAAGAAAACCCATGAGAAACTGTAGTCCTAGGCAGAACTGCACCACATGGAGTATTTAGCCTGAGGAGCGGCCAGTGGCTGTGGGGTCTGAGTACCCTGCTCAAAAGGGAGGGTCTTCACTGCTGGTAACAAATCTCTAGGCTGAAGCACAGGTGCTACCTGCATGCCCAGCCATCGGGAGGAACAGCATTCGCTGGAGTACAGAAAGTTTAGAGTCTGTGTCCTGGAGAAGGTAATCCTGGCACAATTACCCCACAGGCTTGCGTAAGGTTTGCAGAGGAAGGGACACGCTGAAAGGCTGGTTTCTGGGTCGGAAGGGGTGAGCCTTTTTGTTGGCCCTGGCATAGCTGACCCGCTGAGAGTAGGTGCTGAATTCCTTCTGAGAACCAAGATTTCCAGGATTTAAAAAAGGGGGAAGTGGGGGGAAAAAAAAAAAAACAAGGAGGAGGCTGCTGGAGTCCAGGCAGGCCTCTCACGTGACGTTAGTTGGTGTGTGAGGCTCAGGATGCGCTTCTGGCAGTGACAAATCTTATCCTCTGCAAGAAAGCCATAGCAGGGAAGCAAAGCAAAGCTCAGCACAGCTGGCGAGATGGTTTTGCACAATAGGAACAGGACGAGGAAGAAGGGAGAGGAAGTGACTATGTCCAGTATCTTGCAATCAGCAACACTTACACAAAAGCTGATGTAGAAGAAAATCTGAAGGCGTGTTGCTCCATCGGGCAGGGTGGCTGGCAGTGTGGTCAAACAGGTGGGCTGCTCTCTGTCTCAGTATGGACAGGGTCCAGGTCGAGCAGGTTAGCAGCTCTGCAGCTAGAGACAAAGGCTGACACCAGGGTGGGCTTCTGCTGGGAATCTCACCACCACTGAAAGCAGAACAAACGGCGGCAGGACTGGGCAGAGGAGCAGAATGCAGCTGGCTGTGGAGACGAGAATGATGATCCCTCCCACAGCCCAGTTAGACTTGGCACTAAAGAGGTCCCTACGCTCAACTGGAGAGATGGAACTCTTCCCCTCAGGATTTTCAGAGCAAGCCCCTCGGTGCTGGTGCACACCTCGGCCTTGTTAATTTAACTCACATTAGTAGCCACCTTTAATATGTAGCAATAGTCTCATATTATTGGGTGAAGGTCCTTAGAGTGAAGTAAATAAAATAGAAAAAAAATCATGTCTTTAGGAATTGAGATCATTTCATCACAACATTCTTTTTTTTTGTGGAAGGTATGAGCAATTCAGATGTGATGGTTGCTCTTCAGCGCGGGTACCGAATGCCACGCATGGAAACCTGTCCAGCTGAGCTTTATGATATCATGAAAACATGCTGGAAAGACAAAGCAGAAGAGAGGCCAACATTTGATTATCTACAGAGTGTGCTTGATGACTTCTACACAGCAACAGAAGGGCAGTATCAGCAACAGCCATAGAACAAAGAACACTTTTTCTATTGACATGGATCATTGGCACAGACTATTATTTGGACAGACTGCTCAAACCAATTACTTCATGCGTTTGGATGTCTTAACTGAGTGTGGAAGCTGAAATGCTGAAGGAAAGAATAATTCTGCACAGAAATAATAATGGTTTTATTTGGTTAAAACAGTTCCTCTAAAGCTTGAAGTTCTCTTTAAATGCTCTGTGTTTCGCATCTGCAGAAACATCCCAAAGCAAGCAGGCTTTTTGGGGTGGGGAGGGAAAAGGAAGGAAAGAGATCGTGCACTGGTACAGGCTGACAACGCCTGCTTAGGAGCTAAGTCATGCAATACATTACAAGGAGACCTTTATAAAACGGGTGAGAAGATGCACAAACAGCTGTTTCCAAAAGAAAAAGTCATGAAGGAGAACATACAGATTTAAGATATGGTGATGTTCATAAATAATCTTTTTTGAAATACAGCATATTGTGAAAATTATTTTTATATCCTTGTTATTTCACATTAGTATCTGGAGTACTGTCACCACTTGTAAGACTTTCTAAACAGTGTCATGGTTTCCTTTAAGGAAAGATTATGTATGTAACTCTTTACACTGAAGATTATTCTGTTTTACTGCTGTATCACTCATACTAAATTTAAAATCATTTTTCAAAGCATCGCACAGCCATCACAGATGCAGACATGTAATATGAACATGCATGACAGCAGAAGCAGCAGCCCACCTAGCTCTGTGTTCAACCTTCAGGTTCCCACAAGGCCAAAGCCACCATCTGAAGTCCAAGGGAAAGCACAGGATTTTGAAGGAAGTTAATACATTCATTGCAGTCACTGAGACTGTTACCAGTGAAAATGTTTTAATCTTAATTTTTAATCCTCTGTGATTATTCAAGAATATTCCTTATATTTTTGCTGCTTTAATCAACTAACCTCAAATCTGTTTTAAAGCTAAAACTAGCTCTAGCGCTATCAAAAACAATTTGTGGAAATATGCAACAGGATACCAAGTTACACTGCAGTGACACTATAGGTTTGTTGCTCAGTACATAAATCTAATTCATAACAGTGAATGCAGTTTGCTAAGCTCTACGTGTACACATTGAATTGTTCTATCCAATTACCAAAACAGCTGAGCTAGTGCAATTGCAATGTGACTGCAGCACAGATTACTTCTTTTTTCCCTCAAAGTGACACCGGTTCTTACAGTAAAACCCAGTACATCTTTGCCACCCCTCAGCCCAATTATTTAGGCAAATGGTACTTTCAGAAGCTTACAGACTTTTTGACAAAGCTTCAGTGTGCCTGCAGTTGGAGTTCAGCAGCATAAATACTAATTGCTTTTCTTTTCCATTGGCTTCCTTCAGTCAAACTGTGCAGTTTAAGCAGACTATCAGTTAAATATGTAAATAGTTTCTATTGTATGGTGATTTTTAATTTTAATAAACAACTTAATTTGAAGCAAGTTGTATGGCAGTAATTTGAGATAAAACAAATTGCTGATGTTCTATCCAGAGGGGCAGCTTCACATGGAACAGGGGAACATCTGCTCATCATCACTAACAAGAATAATGGATTCTGCTTCCCTCACACCCATTCAGCTTCAAGAAGCTGAAAAGGACTGAAGCAGCCATTTCTGCATCCTTGTTGGGGTTTCTTTTTGGTCTGCAGGGCAGGAAGAGAGGAAGTCAGTCCTCAGCTGTCATTTAAAACAGCTTCTCAAAAGTCTTTAATGTAATAGTAACACAGCCCATTGCAACTCTCTGGCAAACATTACAGTTAAGAATTGGTCAGTACTTCACTACAGGCTTCATTTTATTTTAAAGGAAAAAAAAAATAGCTTGAGCTAATGTAACCTTGTCTTTCAAACCATTTCCTGTAGCCAACCAAAGAGCTTTCGGAGGTAGGAGGGAACACGGAAACAGCAGATACTCAGCAAATAGGAGGTTACAGTTAGTGCTCTATAAACTTGCTAAGATACACTCTCAGACAAGTGACAGACTGTCAAGCTGTAGCACTAGATTGTTTGAAATGGTATTACAGAAAGCTTCCAGCATTAGCCTGGTCTGATGATTTTTTTTTTTTTTTTTTAAATTTCTCTCTGAATAGCGCTGTTCTTAAAACAATTTGTATAACAGCTTTCTTATTCAATATTTCTTATTCTATTTCAACACTCAGTGTATTGTATCATTGCACCAAAATATTTTTTTAATAGCTGGAATAGTTTGTGTGAAAGTAGAATAATATTTTAGAAATTTGAGCCTGGAGGGATTATAGGCCTTTAGAGCTACTGGATCCAGATAACCTGTATTTAACAGAAACAGTTCAAAACATGAGAAAGCACTGGCTCAAGAGCTATATCTCCAGCCTGGCTAAAGCCCTGCCAGAGTGATTACTTGTCCCTGCATCTGCACAGACCAACCAGACAACTCCATAGCCCTGGCAAGAGGAGTCACAGCGGAGAAGGGCTGTCCCCGGTGTCACACGGGAAGGCTGCACCACCTAGTGCCTTCACAGGGAGGATGAGCGCTGGGTCCCCCTCCGCTGTGGGAAACAGCTTTACAGGGACAGATCAGTCCCAGCTGCTTACAGATTCTGCCTTGGTCTAAAGCACTGCTCCAGCACTTGCAGGCATGGTACTTTCACAGCAGTTAGGAAAAAACTCTCACCCTCACTGACTGAAACGGCTCGAAGAAAGCTATTTCAAATCATGCTCCAGCCTTCCTTGAGTTAACTAAAGGTAAGTACTATAATCAGGGCTACGATTCTTTCAACTCAAGATCATCATACACCAATCACACTGATCATTTGGCATCTAAGTTTATGATCTTTATCTTGTTTTCACTGATTTTTCTCATCTTTAGAAAATGAACAGTCAGAGCTTAATTTAGCAATGGGAACTTTTATTATAAATAGATTTTTCAAAGTTTAATGCGTATTCTTAGTGGGAATTCAAATGATACTAAAACAAGTTCCTTTACAAAGCCAAATTAACTGAAAAATAGCAAGAAAGAGTTCATTTTCTTGCCTCTTCTATGAGGCTTTACATTTAGCAGTTTGCTCAGTTTGGTCTCAAGATAGCAGTTTCCAGGTCAAAACCAGAGCATGAACTGAAGAACCAAGCTATTTTAACTACTTGAGATTAAGCTTACAAGCCATCTGATTTCTAGGAATCAACAATGAAAATGTAATACTTAATTTTAAAAAGTTAAGGAGAGCAGATGAGAAACATCCCACTATGCATGAGTCTCACATTTATCAGTACAGAAGACCATGACAGCAGTTACTCGAGAATTAAAATTATATATACATCTCTCTCAAATCACATCCCCATATCAACAGTAAAAGCACAAATTCAGATCTATAAGCATAGCTCTAAGTTCAACCCTGATTCAATTTAAAAGGTTCTGTATTAAACATTTTTCTCTCAGTTAACATGACAATGAAGATGGCATCTAAGAGTGAGAAAAAGCTACCAACAGTTTGAGACTGATAAAGCAGCCCAGTAATTCCATGCTTTCATTAATCAAATATTATTTTGTTTTATGAGCAAACAGTACTTGTTTTCTTGAAGAGGATGAAGCATCTTCATACTTCCCCCAGCCTTTACCTAGAGGTGTGCTAGCAGTGGCTGCTACTGTGGATTTCAGGTTAGCCAACAAACCTCTCCTGGGTTTTTGGTGTTTTGGCTCCTGTACAGAGAGATGCTTTTTCTGTTCATCAAGTTCTTTTTGTAGGGAAGACACTGTTTCTTCAAGCTCAAGAACACGTTTAGCCCAGTTCTGAAGACCATTCATTTCTTGATCCTGTGAGGATAAGGCTGTATTAGGCACTCCAAAGTCTTTTTCATGTAGTTTATTTTCTCTTTCAGATTATTTTGCTATACCAGTAAACACCCTTGTTATTACTATGCCAAATGGCTGTTCAGTACTCATTTATTCTGAATACTTCTATGTAATTTAGGGAACAGCAAACTGCAGGGCCATCAAATCTAGTTAGAGACTAAATCTGACTGAAGAAGCTGAAGCTAAAATGCTTAGCCACACTATGCAAAGCACTGCTGCTGTTCTAGGAACCAAAGAAAGAAGGCTTCCCTGTCTCGAGCTGCAATTACTGAAAGCAAAACTGGTCAAATCAAAACTCTTAGTCATAAGTCTGCTAACCAGGACTGAATAAGAGCTTTCAGTGGGCAGAATACAGAGTCTTAAAGATGCTCTCTAATCCTTGTCACCCTCCTATGTCTTACAACCATCTAAGAAACAAAGTTCAAGATTAAGAATTTTTAGTCTCAGACTGAGACTAAGCAGCCTGCAGAACGTAATTTAATGTTCAAAGAAGAAAAATGACTAGACAGTCTTATAACTGCCTTGCTTCATTTGCAGACTACAAATGAGGCATAGATGCAAAATGTCAAGCATTCAAAATTTTCATTTTTTTTTATTATTTAGAGAAAAGCAGGGACTTCATAAAGTTTACAGCATCTGACCTCAGAGAGCAACTAGATTCCTATTTCAGTATTAAGTAGTTTACCTGCCCATTTCCCTTCTCCAGCTTGGCCACCTCTGCAGGAGTGTCAGTATAGCTTTAAAGCCATAGATCCTTAGGTCTTATTGCACTAACATTTGTGCACTGACACCTTGCTTGCCCTGAGCAAAACACTAGAGTTCCAAGTAGTATTTTCTTCGCTTGACAATAATTTGTGGCATCCTTAGATGCTAGCAGCACAGAGCTACCGTATTGACCAAATCTATCACTTAAATTGAAAAATGAGTCCTGTCTTACAAAGTCAAGGAGAGAAACACAAGGGCTCTGAGAGCTCATAATTCAGGAAGTTCGGGACTGGAAAAAAGGAAGGCAAAAAAACCAACTTAAGTATAAACATAATGCTAACAGAGAACCATAGAATGGTTTGGGTTAGAAGGGACCTTTAGAAGTCATCTAGCCCAAACCCCCTTCAGTGAGCACGGACATCTTCCAATATATCAGGTTGCTCAGAGGCCCATCCAACCTGGCCTTGAACATTTCCAGGCATGGGGCAACTACCACCTCTCTGGGCAACCTGTGCCACTGTTTTGCCACACTCACTGTAAAATATTTCTTCCTTATATCCAGTCTAAATCTACTCTCCCTTAGTTTAAAACCATTACCCCTTGTCCTATCACAACAAGCCCTGCTGAAAACAATTTTCCCCACCTTTCCTCTAGCCCCCTTCAGGTACTGAAGGGCCACAATAAGGTCTCCCCGGGGCCTTCTCTTCTCCAGGCTGAACAGCCCCAACTCTCAGCCTGTCCTCACAGAAGAGGTGCTCCAGCCCTTGGATCGTCTTTGTGGCCCTCCTCTGGACCCGCTCCAACAGCTCCATGTCTGTCCTGTGCTGAGGGCTCCAGAGCTGGACACAGGACTCGAGGTGGGGTCTCACCAGAGCAGACGGGCAGATTCCCCTCCTTTGACCTACTGGTTAAGCTGCTTTTGATGCAGCCCAGGATATGGTTGGCCTTCCAGGCTGCGAGCACACATTGTCAGTTCATGTCCAGCTTTTCATCCACCAGTACCCCCAAGTCCTTCTCACCAGAGCTGCGCTCAATCCCTTCATCCCCAGCCTGTACTGGTCCCTGGGGTTGCCCCAACCCAGGTGCAGGACCTTGCACTTGGCCTTACTGAACCTCTTGATCTTGTCCAGGTCCCTCCAGATGGCATCCTGTCCCTTAAGACTGAACAGTGTTTTTACATGTACAAAGATGCAGAAACATCCAGTACAGCTAGATACAAGCCATATTAAAGTTGCTTTTAAATTGTTGACAAACCTTGAGCATGATTGCGTGCTTCAGCTGACTGTTCTCCTCTGCCATTTTTCTGCAGCCTTCATTAGCTTCTAGCAGGGTTTCATTTAATTTCTGCATTTTAAACTTCAGAGATTTTATAAGCTGCAAATAAAACCCATACATACTGAAGTTCAAGACAGCACATTTTACATTAATTTTGTTTATGACTAGAACTCATACAGACACTGTAACCATTTCTGTTTAATATTGCACAGTGCAAACTGCAAGATCAAAGCAATGAAGATGAAGCCTGCTGCTCTCAACCTCCTATGTCCCCACTCGTCATTTCTGGTGACAAAATGGAGCTGGAGCATATGAGGGCTATTGTGCTGAAGCTACTAGATTTACACAGACCTGTCAAAGAAGAGCCGCACAGACTAAGCTACTTCTGGAACAGTCTGCTCCTTTTCAGTAAGGGTAGTTAAAAGAATGCTCTCACCTCATTAATGCTATTCATATAAAGAATTGGAGCACAGTTACAACAGAAGACCTCACCTTTCTGATGGGAATATTGGTGATTAAGTCCTGAGAGGGAAAAGAAACTCGGACCTAGCACAATTAATTAATTTACTTCTTAATTGTCATTAATTTACTTCTATAAAGTTGGAGGGAAAACAACTCAATTGCTAAAAAAAACCACCTTTGCACATGTTTAATGGCTGAATGGGAGGGAAGGAAAAGAAGTGGTGAATTACTCATCACACGTGCACAGATATTTCAGGCGAAGCAGAAGGGCACTGATGGAACCAACTGCTTTAAACTGCTCTCACTTCTGTTATTGCCAGGCAGCAATCCCGTCATTCTAACACTTTCCAGCCACACAAAACAATCAATACTGTATCCCCATATCAAGCATAAAAGTCAGTTTCTTTCTACCATCAAAATTTGAAATTGACATAGGAAGTGGAAAATGATGTACAGCTCTAAAGAACAAGAGTAGAAAACAATGCCAGGGCCATAACACGAGACATTAAAGTTGGTAAGGAAAAAGTTATTTTTGGATTACACTTTCTCAATAGAAAGGGATTTAAGTTCACTTTCCATTTACATGGTTTATTAGAAACAGCTGGAACAAATTCTCCAACTCCTACTAGTATTTGTTATTAGTGAAAGTAACAAGGCTTGTCTCTTCCCTCCTTCCCATCCTCTTTAAACATGGAAAACTAACTGTAGCCTTACAAGAAGTTCATTCAAGCTGTAGACTAAAAATGCATAATTAATATTTGTTTTCCACAACACAGCTTGCAGCTCCTAATTTCCACCTCTATATGCTATTCAGAACATGAGGATCTTGTTTGTTTGAAGAACAGAGACATTAGCCTTTACTTCAGTCTATGGGGATAGAGGAGTTTAGTACTTAAAGGAAGGACTGGTTTAAGGCACTGTTTTGGCTTTAGATCTAAACTGTTACCAGACTCTGTAACTAGGCCTCTGTGCACAATCAGGCAGCATTTCAGGAAGGAAAGCACTGAGGCCATGGCAGCAATGTTTACAACGCATTCCAATATAAGGTGCTATATTTATCCCTACTTCCAATCTGCATCATGTTCACCATGTGACTTGTTACCGTAGTAGATGCTTTTACAAAATAGAGTAAAGCCAGACCACAGTCAGTTTCTGGCAAAAATAATCCAGAATTGAGCAAGGGCTTTTTTGTGAACTTGATGGCCGTTTGCAGGAATCTTCATGCTTTTGTCTACGGTGGAGATATTTAAGCACTGAATCATGCCAGAGTTTAGGACTGTTATCCCCAGATTTGTTAAATACTAAACAAGAGCTACCTCTTCCTTTTCTTTGCATTGTTTCTGCAATCCTTCATTGGCTCTCTTCATGTTGTTCGTAAGATCTATAGGCAAAAGAAAAGTTTGCTTGTTTATACACAATACCAAAAGTAAATTGAACTTTAAATATCCAGATTAGATTCCTACCTAGTTCCATGTTACTTTCAGTAGTCAGTACATCTGAATTCAGACTTCCCACAGCCAACAGCCTTCCTGACTGTTCATCAAGTTGCCTTTCCAATTGCAGTATTTTACTCTCTCTATCCTGAAAAAAGAAGGGGACATGGTAGAATTTGTCTAACTTTCTGCTTAATCTGACACATTACTGCACATCCTTCAATTATACTGCACATGTATATTCAGTTTTTAAATCATTTCAGGTGGAAGTTGTTATCATTGAAGAATAACAGTAAGGAGTAACACTCAGATCACAAGACCTTCTAGGAAGAAGTTACTTTACACAGGAGTCAACTCTTGCAATCTGAAGATTTCCAAACTGTATTAAAAGTAACCATATGGCAGAAAGGAAACTTTAGTGTTATCTGTGTTAAACGCTGTTACCAGTTAGTTTGCTAAATAAGGAAGAACATATTTCATACAGCTAAATTTTAATCTCAGTCTCTCCTTCATTACCTGTCAGATCGCTAGGGTGATATTTCAGAGTGAAAAATCCAACAAGAGTCACCATCACAAGAAGTTATTCATTTAATTCTGGTTCTCTGAAGCTGCTCACTCAGATTTCATGTTGTGCTCTCTTTTGTCAATCAAGAATTTTACACTTTATAAATTTCATCAGTTTCTCATCTGACTTGCTACCAAGCCCATCTTGTTCTTTGAATCTTCCCTTATGCAGCCCTGTGGGCAGTGTAAGAGCTATAGATACAGAGGGCATTATTAAAACTCCTTTCCTTCACCCCAGTATGGTGTAGGTACGTAGGGCTTAAGTGAACATAAAACCAGAGTCTAAGTGGGGAAAAAAAGACAAGCCTGAAGGAGTTGGAAAAAGAGGCCATTACACAATACAGTCTTGCTTGTCAGCACCTGAATGGAGAGCTGTAAAAGTAGAAATGTCTACATATCACAACCTACAACAGAAATCCCCTTTCCTCATGTCTTGAAAGGAACCTGCCTACCAGTAGAGTGAGATGCCTTACTGGTTCCTGGACAGGAGAGTGCAGTGAGAAAGCACCTCTGGTGTATACCACAGTTGTGTTCTCCCACTACAGACCTTCTGAAAGGACTGAGACCCACAGGTCGTATCTGTTGCCTGCATGCACTTGGCTATCTCAGCAGAGGCTAGAAGTAAAGACTGATAGAGTTGCACATGGCTAACGTGGCTCAGTTGCAAAAGAAATAGCAACTTACTGCTGCCAACTCTGAGCAGTTCTAGATACAAGTACATTCAGGAGATTAAGTTCTCTCCTGCATGAAGTTTGATTTCTCATTGCAATTTCTTATCCCACAATCCTCCCTCTAGACCTTCAGAGCAGAGATCCATTATAATTACAATAGCTACCCTGTACTGAATTCTCCACCAGCCTTTTCAGACTAGCTTTTTACTCTACATCCCAAGGATCTCCACAAAGCCGGACTGCTGTATACACTTTCCCTCTCAGTGCTCCAATCATTACACTACAGAGATAAAGATGACTTGGATTTAATGCAACTGCGCCCTCAAAGATCAGGAAGTTTAGGTATACGCTACAGGTGGTGTTAGACAGAAGACATCTCTATCCTTATGGTTAGCATTGAACACCAGAACAGCTAGGCTGAACTGCTAGTTATTTTGACTGTTCAGTGTTACACTTAGGATTCCTGAATTATTCTGTTAAGGAAAAGCAAAATTTACAGTTAGGAGGCTAGCACGCATTTTTAGCAGCAGTCAAGTCATACCTCAACTTTCTCTTTTTCAGCTAGAAATTCTTCTATGGGAACATAATGGTCTTCAATTTGTTCCATTGCACACACATACGCATGTTTCTTGATGGCCTCTTTATACATTTCAAATTTGCTCTCCATTTTTTCTTCATAACTGTCTTTCATATCTTCTAAGCGGTTGCTGAGGAGAACATGTTAGTTTTATTAGCATTCCAGTTATTACAGTTTGATTACATGTGTTCAACTGGCACTATCAAAGTTATTAATCTAATCATAAATGGTGAAGTTAAGAGACCAAGAAGTACTTTTCTCCCTTTTCTCCTTTTCGTTCTCAGTGATCCTACAGACTTGCACCAAGGCATAACCTCTACTTGGCATATACCAAGAAAAGTGCTATAGAAGCACACATACTTAAGATCTGTCAAACAAAAGTTTCATAAAAAAAAAAATCCACCAATATGTAGTGATAGATATGACTACACCCAATTAGATATAACATTTGAAGCATCTTTCTGAGGGGTGTCTTTCACATTGGGATTTGGGATTTTTTTTTTCATCCATTAAAGATAAAGATTTTGTCTTACTATTTCAGCACATTACACATTACTTCTGTCACAATCTTTAAAAATGCCCCAGCAGTGACATAGAACATCACGTCAACAGAGAAAAAGCATCACTGCTGTTTCATGTGTTTGGCCAAAGGCACCCAAACAATTTTAAAGTCAGTGCAGGTGTTGAACCATAGTGTGTTCAGCTGGCAACTTAACTTGGGCTTAGTCTCTGTTAGCAATTCAAACAGCAGGAAATTGATTTCAGGAAGAGAAGAGTTAAGAAGTGAATTCAGCTTGAGTAACCTGGACACTTGAAAAAAATCCCCAAATTAGTAACATAATTGCAGGCAACCACAGTAATTTATAAGACAGTAAACTTATAATGGTTCTTAATTCATCCAGGAGAGCTCAAATTCAAACCACCTTAAACACATGTGTGCATATTAACGTGACCAAGTGTAAGTTTTAGAACAATCACAAGCTTCAGTGGGGCATCTGTAACAATCTTCCACATCTGCTAAATACTAATAATGAGTCAGGACAATCTCCAGTAACTACAGATTAAACAGAGAAAAGTTCAACAGAAAACAGCATTACTTCTTCATTGTACATGGGAAGAGGCCGATCTGTACAAGTTTACTTTAACATTCCTTTTTCCCTTTTCATCACAAGCTTTGTCCAGCCCTAGCTTCTCTAAATAACATAAGCATGCATGTCTTGCATATACTTATACATAGATAGGTGTATATACATATATAAATATATGCAATTATTTATGTGGAATCCTTTCAGTCTTGAAGAGGACTGCAATATGACTTGCCTCCAGGCTTCCTCTGTTTCCAACAGCTGTCGGAACATTGCTTCTGCCATCTCTCTACGTATCTTCACCTCCAGAAGGAGTTTACTTTGCCTTTCTGCAACTAGCTTCTCCTTTAGGTTCTCTGTAGTTTTCAAGAGATCCTAAATTTAACATATTTCAGTTCAGAAAACAAGCTAGAAACACATATTGATATGCATGTCAAATGAAATATTCATACAGATAGCCATCCACAGAGGGCATTTCTACAAGCCTATATTCTCAGGGGGGCTGCACCAAAAGTTAAATATTTTCAAACATTAATTTCTACTACAAAGACAACCTTTCTCCATCTTCTTTCCAATCATTAAGGTTGGAAAAGACCTCTAAGATCATCAGGTCCAACCATCAACTCAACACCACCATGCCTTGATGGTTTCTGTTAGCAAAATGTTTACTACTGTTTTGGCATTTAAATATGAATTTGTACAACTGTTTAGCATAAAGCGTACTTGATTTTCACAGTTTATTGCTATTAGATTGTATAGCTTTTTTTTAAAATGCTTCATCTTGACTTCTTCCTGCTGTTCCCAAAAAAGCACAAACTAAATAACATTGTTTAAAACACACATACTGCTTCCTAACTTTTCTCATTGAGCAATCAGTTGAATTCCAAATTTAGCACTTGGCCTAACCAGAAAGTCGCAGGCAGCCTTCCACAGATACACTTGTTCCCTCAGAAGTAGACTTGTTTAGGTCTGCCTGACACTAAGCAGAAGCTTGCAGTTCTCTTTTGATACAGCCTCCAGCACACCTCCTATGGTAAAAGATTCTAACATTAGAACTAGTAGCAATGGCTTTCTTGGGTACAATTTTGAGTATACATATATCTACCTCATGACTCAGAATGGTGATGTCCACTTCCTCTTCTGCAGAGGTTTCAGTACTGTCAGGGAAGTCCTCTACAGACGTGTTAGCATCAAAGTGCACGATAGGTTTGCTGTCGCCTCCAACTAGCTTGGGTGGAAAATAACTAAAACACTTGGGTAGGATTGTCTGGATTACCTGGAAAATCCAGAGTTGAATGCACTGATTTATCAATGTTGTCAATATTGCAGGTATCAAAACACTGGGAAGAAGTGGCATGAATGTATTGCTGTATTTACACTATATTTAATGATTCCAAGAACATCAGCAAAATTTTACTTGTCTTTTAGCAGACAAAACCATCTATCAGTACAAATATAAGACTTTAGTACTCTAACAAAGTGAAAATGAGAAAGATTATCTACTAAAAACCTTAGTATGCTTGTCTAGAAAGGTGTTTTCTCTCCCCCTAAAATATAAGGTTTTGGTGTAGTTTCTTGGAAAGTTAACGAAAAGCAGAAATTCCCTAAAACATTTGCTGCTTCCTAAAATAATGTGAGCAGGATTCAGCAATTCATGCTACTTACATAAAGACTCAAGTATGTATGTCATAGGACAACATATCAGAGAAGCTTATCTCCTCCGTGCACGCACTCATCTTATCATGAGTTGCAGCTGAATAGAATTAGAAAAATCTTTTTCTCCGAGGTCAAATTAGACATGCCCTTACAGACTTGGAACGTGTCAGAACTAATCCATGGTTCCAGAACAGAAATGGACTTTATTTCTGCCATGAAACATACTACATCCCACCATCTGACCCCCTACATGAAGCAGTTTCCAGGGAAGCTGAATGGACTTAAGACCAAACATCTACCCCAAGTCCTGAATTTAATGGGAGGCTGACAAGCAAAGCAAGCAGAAAAAGCATGAAAGCACGTAGTTTTACCAGAGGGGTTTTTGCCTTCAAAGGGGAGGAGCACACTATCTTCAAGTGTCAAGTTACAAAACAAGTCCTCCCTTTTTGTTTGTTATTAGTTACTTGCACTTAGCCGAACAGGAGCAATGCAGGCGCAAGAGATCTCATTCAGACTACAAAATAAGAGGCTACTCCTTTTACTACTACTGCTAGCTGTCCAAGAAGTTTTCAGCAATTGTCATCTTGGACAACAGATGCTTAACTTCACACAGGTTAAGCGATTCATCAAAAGCTTGCATCGAAATCTTGCATTTGCTCAGATACATGGTATGACCAGTCATATCTAAAAGTGCCCTGACTATTGGTTTTGGTTTGTTTTTTGTTTTTTGATTTTTTTTTTTTTTTCAAGACAGAATGTCAGTGGTGTAGAACTGAACAAGCCACAGACAGCTGCAGCTATCTTGTTACCACAAATAGGTTTGAGGATGGGCAAGACTACTGGAAACATTTTAGAGGGAAGCCACATGCAGAAGAATTAATATGATGCATCAAAAGTCGTAATCAGACTCAAGTCCATACAATTTGATCAGAGAAAGTAGATGCACTCTTACCTGTTTGGCTATAGCTGAAAATTTCATTACATGTAATGTTTCATCATATGTGGAAGCATGCTGATTAATGTTGACAATCATACAAGCTTTGCCTTTTCCACAAAAGAATGGCTGAAACAGACGAGTCAGTTTGCTCTCTCTGAATGGAATATAGCTTGGCTTCATCCTCATGGATAAAAGAATAATGAAATTGTGAAATTATAAGAAGTAAAATTGTGTAATACTGTAACTTCACTTAATTCTGTTCCTGAAATGGTTTGGGTTGGAAGGGAGCCGAAAGATCATCTAGTTCCAACTTCCCTGTCACTGGCAGCGATATCTTCCACTAGACCAGGTTGCTCAAAGCCCCATCCAGCCCAGTCTTTAACACTTCCAGGGAGGGGGCAGCCACAACTTCTGAGCAACCTGTTCCAGTGCCTCACCACCCTCATAGTGAAGAATTTCTTCCTTATAGCTAGTCTAAATCTACCCTCTTTCAGTCTAAAACCATTACTCCTTGTCCTATCACTACATACCCTTGTAAAAAGTCACTCTCCAGCCTTCTTGTAGGCCCCCTTCAGGTACTGAAAGGCTGCTATAAGGTCTCTCCGGAGCCTTTTCTGCCAGGCTGAACAGCCCCAACTCTCTCGGCCTTCCCTCATAGGAGAGGTGCTCCAGCCCTTGGATCATTTTTGCAGCCCTCCTCTAGACCCACTCCAACAGCTCCTCTCTTTCAGGAAATAGATCCAACAGGATGCTCATATTTAAGCCTAAGGTATTTCACATCAAAGAGCAAGGTTTTTCCTGGATCTCATAAGCTCTCCAACAAAGTGAAGTACTTAAAAGTAAGAGTAGTATAGTGTCTGCATCACAGTTCCCTAGGGTTAGATAGCAGATCCTGGAACAAGCCAACAGGCTAAGCACAGGACATCTGTCAAATGCCTGATTAATCTACCTGTATAATTTGGAGGAGGAAAGGAAGAGAACAAAATAGAGAAATAATGTTCCCCTGTAATAAAGACAGCTCACAAGATTTTGTAGATTTCCATTTTCCTCTGATCACAAGGACCTCCCACAGAAACAGAAAGGGATGCTTAAGGTTTCAACCTAAGACTTGGCATGTTGTTCACAACTTGTCACTTACTTCGGATTTTGATTCTGCTTCAATGCTGCAATGCATTTTCCAAGGATATGAAGTGAATTATTAATGTTTCCTGCTTCTTTCAGTCTGTCTCCAAAGGCTTGTGTTTTATCACACCTCTCTGATCCAGCCAAGTCACAGAAAGACAACCTGCATGAAAGAATTATCCAGAACATACATACAGACTTACTTCTAAACCGTATGAAAACAGAACTGCATGTCTTTTTATTTCTTTATGTGTCTAAACTGTGAGTGACTCATTTCAAGCTACCTAGATCACAGAATAAGTTGTACTTTAACGTTGATGTTTTGTCCAGAAGGCACTACACAAGGTATTTAGGATAACAGCACTAACCTATCTTCCCACTGTATAAAAAGATACTTCAACAAGATTGCTGCTCCTAAGACAGTCTATTCAGCACATTCAAAGAAGTTTGCCTATAGCATTCTTTAAAACGTTGTACGAATTCTTACATAAAGAATTCATTTTAGGAATCCAAATTTTGTTGCAATCCTAAAGTACTTCCAGACAAGACAAGAGGCATTTCTGAAGCAGTTTTGCATTCTGGGGCTATACTATAGCAGCACTTTGACCATCACCTTCACCAGTTCCAGCACTGAGAGGATTGCAGGATAGTAGCGCGCTTCGGTACACTGCAGTCTGCCTCTCTTGAACCCAGAACCATTTGTTTACTGTAGCAGATAAGAGGCCAGAAGTCCTTCCCAGATCACTTGAGAGCTCTTTGGCTATAGCGATTATGTGCTACTAAACTCAGGCTACTGAATCGTCCCTCAAGGTACAATAGGTTACAGAGACAGTTAATCTTGGATTATCAAGGAATTTCACCACTTTTTCTTTACATTAAGAAAGACCTTGAAATACAGAACCTCTAGAAGTTAGATAATTTATGTAACCCAACTATTAGTCACTTATACATACATTTATTTACATATAAGGACACCTTTTTAAGATCAGAGTTGAAATAAGCACATATTAATAGTATACATATTAGTAAAGAACATATTTCAACTGTGTGAAAGGCTATGATCTTATGACCTTTATAATTTTGAGTATAAGATGAAGAGCTTTTTTCTTTCTAAAGCAACATACAAACTCTTCCTCTAAATTACAAAAGAACAGAAAGGCGCAAGGACTTAGCACTGCTCTTAATGGGTGCACCTACATTAGCATTTTAGATGAGAACAGTTATTAAACCAGTCACCTGACAATCCCCTCTTACTGTAGACTATACCATGGAGCAGTTCCACAGCATGTCACCTGCATTCTTTTTGGATGATAGACTTTCCAGAAGTACATCAAATGTGCGGCCATAAACAGACATCCAACCATAACTCTAGTTTAGTCCTAAAGCAGAAAGATACACTGGCATAGCTTGCACCTTTGGTCTTCAGCACTACCTGCTGCACTGCGACTTTAAAGATTGGCTTCTATCAGCCAGTCATCTGACTTCTGCTTACCTGAGTATTTAGCATGGTATTACACAGTACTACTCTGTCCCCACCCCTATTATGTAACCCAGTATAAGTATATTTCCCTCAATTTATGTACTACTGACAGAGTTTTAACAGGCTCCTGCAGACAAACATTAACAGAATAAGAGAGACAGGGAAACACTTCTATGCCTGTCCCTATCAGGTTTTGAGTCAGATGCAGCCAGTGTAGTTCTGATTTCATTCTCAGCGCTCAGAAGATTTGTTTATTAAACGAAAGTTCACCAGTTTAGCACACTTACACCTGACCAATTCTTCCAAAATACCTATGGTTCTTACAACCAGCTGAAGCATTCACTTACTCTGAAACTCCAAGAACATGCGGCTGGTGCTCATCAGTTAGCCTTAGTAGCCTGATCGAAAATATACTGTGACTGGAATGGAAAGAAGTCCTTTTTAATAACCACTATTACAAAAAATAAGCAGTCACTGAAGCAAAGTAAAATTTGTATTCTACAGAAAGTTCAGTGCTGAAGAACAAACAAGAATTAATTCACTAATTTACATTAGTTACCTCCACAATGCATTCATTCAGCAGCAAAAAACAGCAATAAAAGTTGTATTTTGTGACTTTCCATTTCTTTCAACACAGGAGAAGGAAAAACACCACATGAAGCCTACAAGCTGTCTTAGAGAAAGAACAAGCTAGATCACCTAAGTGTACTGATCAGAAGATGAGTACTCAGGTAGCCACTTCGTACGCGAACTTTAAACAGTATCTGAACTCTGTAAAACTAAAGAATTAACTTCTTAGAAATAACTAGGCAGTGGGGAAAGGGAATAAGGAAGGTTTGACAGTCCTATAATTTTGCCTACTTCAGCAAACAGTTATTTATTCAGTTTTCTAGAAAGGTTGAATTTGTAATACTTGAAAATCCAATCATTCTGTTTTAGACATCAAGCTACAAAGGCAGTGGACATGGCTGTCCAAAACCAAAGAGAAAATCCCAGAACCAGAAGTGCCCTGTGCCCAGTTTATCCAGCAAATCAGGAAGCACAAAAATCAGACTTCTGTAGTATAGATATAAAGCAGTGCTTTACTTCTCAGCACCAAGCCACAATTTAAGAATGACGTTTCTAAAAAAAAAACAAAACACACACAACAAAAAAACACCACAAACACCCACACACCAAAAGAACCCACCAAAAACTCAATTTAGAAACAAGCTAAGTGGAAGTCAGCATATTCTCTAGAGTAAAAAAAGGACATTCTAGGCACAAAACTGACAGAAAAGCACACAATTCTTTTCTGTACTACTTTAGGCTTGAGTGAAATTCAGGTGGAATCACAGCATGAAATTTAATGGCATCTGTCTTTAGATAACACAGAACAGCATAATTCTTGCTTTCTAGAGAAAAAGCAGGCCTAGCAACACTAAGATTATATTAGCTAAACATACAACATGGCCCTTCCACACTTAAAGGACAAATTAATAAGAGGGCATTAAAATCAAGTAAGAAAGCATTTTCAACAGAAAGTGTACCACCCTCTCTATTTCCTCCCACTCCATCAAACCAGATTCTCCCCGATGCCTCTCCCAGAGCTGGGTAAGAGCTAGGGGCTTAGTTCGTAAGATATCAATTCAGCTCAGCTAGGACGCAGCAACATAAAAGCATCCAGATAATCTAGCAGCAGCCCAAGGTACTGCACAACTCGCTCCTTCCTACACCCCCTACTGACAGGCTCCAGGTTTCCAAGAACTATGCTGTCAGTGATGAAGAATTATCCAGCTTCTCCTTCAACATCCTCACACAGCCATTCCCGCTCAGCGCCATTAGCATTTGCCAAGATGTACAGCACTGTTGGCACTCAAAAATTAATGCAATTTGACCTTTTCAGTTGTCCAAAGCCACGAATGGCATATCAAATCCAGCTACTAGTCAAGTCATAGGGACTCTCCTAGCTTTCTTCCAGAAAGAATTTCATAATAAAAACAGAATCATCAAGGAAAGTCTCAAGCTATTATTGAAGAGTGGCTCATTTCAAACAAATTCTGAAGTCTTCTCCTCCCCCCTTAAAAGAAAAGAGACAGAGTATGCTTATAGTTAGAGGAACAAACCTCCTACTCGATTGCTCATTCATTCTAGTACAAGCAAAGCTTCGGTTCTTGTTTCCTAATTTTAGTATTTTGCAGGCTTCTTCAGTGCTCTGGATGTTAATCCACTTTAAGTCTGTGAAGAGAGACATTTTACACACACTTCTGATCATCAAAAGAAATTCTGTGAAACTGCTGAGGTCATAAAACAGTATTATTACCTTTAATATAAGAATTTCCTCCTTGATCCTCACAAATTCTTAAGACTCTGCGCTTCTGAGTTTTTGATGAAGATAGCACATTCAATAGGTCATACACATATTCATTATAAATTTCACAAAAAGAAATCCACACAGATGCTTGTGCTCTTTGCTGTATATTAGTCCTATACGTGTCAAGTGGAACAAAGTTGTTCTCTGCTAACCCAAAACAGAGAAAGAGTTCAATGACCAGACAATGCACTGATAAATTTTAATTGCAGTATATAGAACCTTTTAAAAGGAGGAGGCTTGTATATATCTGTTGTACAATTAGATACACAGTACCGTGTGACTTGGCATTTACACAAGAATGTTCAAACTTCTCAGCAGCCACCTGTAACCAGAACATGCCCAAGTTCTAAGCTATTGCCCCCGTCTATCACAAGTGCCCAGCAGCTTATACACATCTGCAACGCTAATAAGCCTGCCTCTTCCCCGAAAAGGGCCAAAGCTATCAAAATATTTTTTCATTGCTACTCCTGCGCCTGAGTTGAGCGACTAAAATTGTTAAAAACTACATACATTTACTTTGTAGTATAGTATAAAGATATTTAAACCCACCAATAGTTACCCACTCATATTCTTAAAATTTCTACTCTTCTTTCCCCACAAAAATTTTCCGCTTTATTTTACCTAGGAAATCAGAAGGAAGAGTTTTTGAAGTACAGTTGAAAGAAGCCGACTCCACATCACACACATTTGTAATGGTATTTGTGATGTTTTCTGTCTCCTTGAGAAAATAAGAGACTGTTACATTCACATGAACATACTATGAGAACAGCAGAAGTAAAAAATGACAGTAACTCCTATATTTAAGACTTAAATATTGAGGTAGTATTAAGTCCCCCTTTCTCTGCCTGCAGATCAAACATTTTCAACAATACCAAACTAAAATCAGTAAGCGCTCCTTCTCTTACAAGAATTGTTGTTCTCTGGTACTCCCAGCAACCTGGTTTGGCGGCCAATTGCTGCTAACATATGAGACTTACTTTACAGTGCTGGGAGAAACAAGATCCTCTGCCAATCTGTGACAGCCTGGAATGCCTTAATGAACTACTGGACAAATCTGAACAGTATTTCTGTCAATCAAAAGAACTGGAGCAGTGAGTTTCTTCCAGGGGCAGACGGCAGGGTGGTGGACAACAGAGAAACTAAAGCACTAGAGATTCCTAATTTGCTTGCTTGTTGCAAAGCTCTTTTGCAAATCAATGACAGGCTTGTGCCAGGTCTGTGAGAGTTTGAGTCAGAATTACTTTAAGACCCCAGAGTGAAACGACAGCTTCATAAAGGACTTAAAGATCTGATAAGCGTATGTTGGTTTAATTCAGGGTGAATTGAAAGGCCATTAAAAATCCCACACAGATAACAGCACAGTTTCTTTAAGTACACACATTTGCTGAATTTCTTTACATCAATAAAATTACTTTAAAATCTGCCAAAACTTGTCAAAGCACAGGCTTCAAATTACCCCTAGGAAGAACAGTGTAACGAATTGGCAACTCCCACTATTTAGAGATTCCAACACCTCCACGTACTACCTCCATCCCTTTCTATATTTTATACACTGATCTAAGTTTTCAATAGGACATTCACCCTGATATCCCAAAACCCAATCCTGATAGAGGGCCATCCTGCAGTAGAAGAGGGGAACAGATTCAAAGTAGTAAACCTTAATGTTCTAGCTATTAGAATGCAGTTTCTAGTTCATTATGGATTGTCTACCAATTCCTATGTTACTTGCTCAGTATATCCAAAACCAAATTCTTACAAACAGAAAAGCATGAAGCCATACTTTCAGATCTTCCATTTTAAAGACAACAACAAAATCACACGTTATGTTAGAAACGACCATTTTGCAAAGACTGCACTGTTTATACGTTTATGCTGCTTGAGTGGTTACAAGTATAACCACAAGCATAGATTTTACGCATTTTCTTTGTAAAGTACAAAGCAGAATTCTAAAGCAGGACAAGGGACTGACATGCATGGCACATCTATGCATGTCAAAAGTGTGATGGAATGTAAAAAAAAAAACCAGTACCACAGTACTTGTGCACAAGTTTTTGTAAAAGTATTTCAACAAAATTGAGTGAATTAGCTATGTTGCTATACTGGTCTTCAAATCATTAGACCAAATGCAGAAAAGAACATGAAGATGACTGCCTGAAAACAAGTGGGAACAGGAACAGACATTGTTTTCCAGTGACAGAAGCTGACATTTAATAGCAAATACGAGGACAGGTGGGAATAGGAATGCGAGTAAAGCAGCTATTAATCCAGTAAAACCCAGTATTTAATCCAGTGAACAGAACAACTAAAGGGAAGGAAAAAGAGGGTGTGAACCACACCAAGTAAGAGTTTTTGCAGCAGTACTGTACAGAGAACAGAAACCGTAGAACATTAAATAACAAGTGTATTGCAGTAACTCAGAGCAGTTTAAACCGCAAGAAAGAATTAAATGAACAGCAAGGTCTTTCTGCAAAACGTGTAAACTGAGCCTGGGAAAAAGGCTACATAAATTCAGGTAAGCTAAAACCAAGTCTACCAAACCTTATCTGCTCTCAGATTACAAGTTTGGGTGAGTATCCGAACAGTGATGCTATTCACAAGCTATCAAGAAGCACAGCTTCAGTACAGGGGATAGCTGAGCTATCACTATGGAAGCATTGTAAGACAAGCAAGGTCTTGTCATGTATTATTTTCTAGATGGATTTTTACCTTTCTTTCCTGATGGTGGAGTCTTGCTTGCTTTTCGCTGTAGTGCATCAGCATCTAAATCACCTACTGCAACATTCAGTTACTAAACTATTAATAAACTCAGACTATGATTTAACAGAAAATACTATTTGTAAAGTATAGCGTTATCTTCAAAATAAGATAGTTGACCTCCTGTTCTAGACCTTGAGCTCCCGCTTTTTCCTTCTTGCAGGCTTGTAGGTTCCATAAAGTTTTTAAAAATATTTACCTACTATCCTCCTGACCCTCTCAATTTTTAAGACCCTCACCCTGCACATACACATACAGTGCAAGTGAGCTTTTAATACACTCTCAAAATAAATATGGGATCTTTAGCATCTTTTTGATTTTCATCTGAGGTCTTTCCCCAAATTAAATGCAGATTAAATGAAGTTCAGTTTGCAGAGTTCAAATCAAGCAACAGAATTTAGAGTGGAACTTTAAATACGAATTTGGTTCATAGAAGGATATTCTTTCAGAGCTAACTGGAGTACTTTGTCAACGTTAGTATTAAAGACCACAGAAAAAAAAGAAAACCCAGTCAATTACTTCTATACTTTCCAGAATTCAGAGTTGCTTTGAATCATAATCCCAAAATGGAGTAGGCTTACATTTCAGGTTAAAAATGTTCTGAATATAAGGGTAAAAAAGAGCCAGACAACTTGTGACAGTTTGCACCTGGGCTTAGAAGTATAGAAGAGTCACACATACAAGGGTGCCCATTTTCTGGTGAGACCCTTTTTTTTTTTTTTCCACTGGAAACAGAAATGACTAGATAACGAGAACAGGAGGCTGCCACAGTGAAGACTCCCCTATTCTACCTACAGTCTTCAGAGACCAGAGTTAAAGACACATACAATCCTCTAAAGCAGGCTGTAATCCCTTTAGGCAGTTAATTTTGTGGCACCTCACTTCACTTGCTGTATCAGAAAAGTTTCTTTATGAACTTACATAAATCACAGCTTTACAGACTTTTGAGTCCACCTTAAAACTGTCTTCCACCAAAAGGGACTCTTCTGCCTTCTTCACTGCTCCTGCTAAGACACTGCCATCATCTCTCCTGAGCTAGTACTGGAATTTGAGCAACTGCCCAGAGATACAGCCCACGAACCCGACCGAAAAGAAGATTCACTTAAAAAGCAGGTTTTAGACAGGTCAGCTCTTGGCGACTTTTTAAGGGCTAATGTCACCACAGCATCAGAACTGCTCCTCTATGGAAATCTCAGCTTTGTCTTTGCAATGGTTTTTGGTTTGAACTGTGTGCTGCCTGCTGCAGGAAGTTCTAGCGGTTTACCCTAAGCTCCAAAAACAGCCAGCTGCCATATTATTCCAAGTCCACCAAGTATCCATACTGTGGATTTAGAGAAATCTAAAGGATCAGTAGTGAAACAGATATTTTAGTAAAGATAGTCTGTTAGACAGGAACTTTTTAAGAAGCTTCATTCAGCAACAAGGAAGTATTTGATCACTGACCTCTTTCAGTGATGCAAGAAGAGCAGTTTTTATGGCTTCTTCTTGCTTAACTTGTGCATCTTCTAGTTTCTTAACATCATTGCTTAAATATGGTTTGAAGTTCATCTTCAGGTACTGTCTTCCCCTTATGTGGTTAAAAATCACATCCAGTGAGCGAGGTAAAATACCAAAATCTTTTGAAGTCCCTTAAAAATAACAAAAGATAAAACTTAGACATTCATATAAACTTCTCATTGGATTTTGACTTGGTTGTTATATATGCTTTTTGGCAAACATTTTTTTACCTTGGATAGTAAATGTCTTGCCTGCATTTGTAACCCCATAGGTAAACACCAGTCCATTCACTCCATTGACGTACGCTCCTACTATGTCCTTCACTGAGCCTTCAAAAAATTCACTCTGAGTAGTTTCCGGTCCAAAGACCTTGAGGATGGGGGAGAAAAAAAAAAGAGAAAGTAAAAAAGGAGTGATAAATGGCATATATAAGTTTAATATATCAAAACATTAAGCACCGATTAATAGCAAGTAGTTTTTCAGAGCAAGCTGAGTAGGAGATACCAGCTTAGTTTTCTGTCTTGCCTGAACCCGTTCCAATTCAATGTTTTCTGTTGGGTTCTCAAAGGATGCCTGCTTAATTCTGAGAGGCACTCAGGCTTGAACTTATTTTTTTAATATATTTCTACTCCTAAAATAAACTGTTCAGGATGCTACTGAGCACATACTGTTTAGCGGATACTTCCAAGAGCTCTGCTGGTAACGCACAACTCCCTCCTTACTCTGTACCAGTCACCCACAGTTGATGAGAAGATCAGCAGTACAATGGTTTAAATGAATCAATGGTTGGAGCTGTTTATCTTTTCATACTGCAAGTATGAACAGACGAACAGAAGTTCTTGCAGTAGGTAACAGAGTTAAGAAATTTACTTCCAGTATAGAAGGTGTAAGCAGTTAGGCTGCTATTCTTTCAAAAGTAAGTTCCTAAACACATGCTTACACAAGTCTTTTTAAGCAGGTGATTTCCTGTAACGCTTCCCAGATGAGGGCTTCTGCAGGAACAGCAGAACCACTGTAAGTTTGTGCCTACAAGAAGTTTCTGTGGCATCTAGTCAAAGAAAACAAAAGAGCTGCCCAACAAGCTTCCTTGTCTCATATAACAGGCACTTCCACTGTAATACAGCTTTCTTGACAGCCTAACAGTAAATAAGCAGTCTGTTCTTTTAAGGCAAGTACCACCACCACATGTAATTCAAAGAAGAAAAATCACACTGTATGGTATATCACAAAATTCAATTTTTAGCATTGCAGTGGGGAAAAGAAAACCATACTATAATTAAGTTAGAAAAAAGTTTGCCTACCTGAGAAAAGGTGAACCTGTGCACAGAATGACCAATCCCTCTTTCACTGTTTTTCATTGCAGAAGACTCTTTGGGTGCATTCAGAATTACTGTCTGAGGATCTTCAATAGTTACACAACCCTTAAAAAACAAGAGAAGGTAAACCAAAACACCACACAAAATTCTTTAGGAAGAAAAAATAAAACAAAAACCAAACCCTGGTGTTTTCATCCATTTACCAGAGCTACAAAGAGTTGCAAAATTTACATATAATCTCTCGAGGCATGTAACAACTACAGAGACAGCCACTTCCCATGAAAGTCAGAGTGTAGACAAGGTTGAGGCAATCATCTGGAGTTCTCCAAGAGGTTTAAAATTTTTCTAGGATTCCTTCCAGCAACTTTCTCTTTCTGAAACTCTTTTTAAACCTTGGTATTTTGTGATCATGGCTTGCACAATCCTAGCCTTGAAAACAAAGCTACACAGAAATCTAATGGTTTTCCACTTCAATCACTGTCAGTACGAAACAAGCTATAACCGTCATAAATAAAGTAAAATAAGTCTGAAGTATTATCCTTTGATTGACAGATGGTGTTATCAGCAGTGAAGGAAACTGAATTAGTTTCAAGTAATTTGATTGCTATTTCTCAATTAAGTAAAGGTGAAATACAGCTACCTAGCATTCGCAAACTAGAAAATGTAGAGTGCAGTATCACACGAAAACTTATTTTACACCACACTGGCTACCAAAAATACAAACTGAACTACCAGTATAGCTTAACAGCATCTCGAGGCATCAGCTGCAAGGATTAATTGTAACTAAATCTGACATTTACGTTCAGAGGCTGAATAATCCATGTGTAGCATGTACTTGGGAAGTACCTGCTCTTCCTAGGAGTCTCACTTAACAAGCCTATTTATCAACAGGCATAGAAGCTCTAAGAAGCTGGGTACTGAATTTAGACCAATCACTTGCAGACTGTGCCAGGCTCTAAACCCATATACTCTTTAACATTCCTCCCACACATTGCAGGAACAGCAATTCTGGTCAGATGTACCAAATCCTAGAGGGCTACAGAAGAATCCAACACCTGCAGCATGTCCCATCAGCTGCCACCTGCCTCATAGAAGCTCGTGAGTAGAGGCGTTGAAGTCAGATCTGCAGAGCTGGAATCCAGCCGGTCACTGCCACTGTACACAACATTCATATACGAAGAATGCAGCTTCCACTCTCCAGCGGGTGACTCGGGAGAATCACTGGCAGTTGTATCAAGAGTACAGGACTTCACCCAGAGCTCTTCAGCTTTACTTGCATAAATCACTATCTCAGATCAGTTAACCCACTGGCTATCTCTGTTTAAAGCATCAGTCTACAGCTATACAAAATAGGGGTTGGGTTCTACTTTTTTCTTTTCTTGTTGCATATTTGGAACAAAGATGCTTTCCCAAAAATTATGTACTGCAGGGAATTAAAAATAACATAAAAATTAAGTTGGTCTCTCATTGATTATACAGATAGGAATGGGTTCTTTTGGTTGGTTGAGGTTTTTTAAAATTTGTTACCAAGCATGTTCTTCATGGAATCAGGTGATAGTTAAGAGTATCAGTAGTAGAAAATATTGAAGATGTTGAAGATCTTTCAAGCATTCATAGTTTTTGGAGGCTGAGGAAAAAGCCTTCATACCATGCAAAACAGGTTTTACAGCTAATATGTTGGAAGAACAACAATTTCATCATGAACTACCTGAAGACAAGAGCTTTAAAAAAAAAGTCTAATACAAAATTCAACACTTACTTTTCTCATCCTTCCCTGTTTCTAAAAAAAAAGTAGCCTCACTAATGGTCAGGTAGTCAGAAATTTCCTATTCCAAAGATGAATAAGAGATAAAACCTTGTAAAATAATTTTATTTCGTAAATCAATTTACCCTTACAGCCAGCTCAGATTGCTGAATAATACTAACTGGAAACACTGTGGCAGTGCATACTACTCAACAAGAACTGCTTAAGGAAAGGTGAATGGAAGTTGAGGGAAAAAAAAAAACAACAAGTGAAAAAAAATACAAATGTTCCAACTCTGGCAGACTAAATGCAAGAACAGATTTTTTAAAAAGCAAATCACAGGAAGCAAATCAGAACTAATACTAAATCCTTCTCTGAATAGGTCAGGAACAAGAGGTCTATCAGAGAGCCTGTTGGGACCCTGCAAACATGAGGGCTGACATACACTGTGGAGACCTTGTCCTCCAAGGACAGCTAAATGAATTCTTTGCATCAGTGCTCACAATGCGGGGTGGGGAAGGAAGAGCATTTCTCTGTGTCTGCATGTGTACATGTATGTGTGTATAAAACACTGAAGTATCTGAATCTGACAGTATAAGCTGTAGAGGTTATAGAAAAATTTGACAGAAAGAACAGCAAGTCACCAGGACCAGGCAGTAGATCAGTCAGACATTACAAAGAAACCCCAGGGTCAGATACTTGAATTGCTCCTAGAAGCGCACAATTTCTTGCATGAAACTCCTTTGTTTCTTGAGCACTGTACAGAGTCAAGAGTGACATCACCTTTTAAACAACATACCCAGCAGAGTTTTGCAGAGCTACAGATGTGCATGTCTTTACCAGGCAAATTAGTAAAAGTTGTGATAGAAAAAGAAATAAAAATCACATTTACCCAAGTGTTCACTAGTTCTATGTGGAAGCAGTCAATGGCTTTTGTAAAAGAAAGTCCTGGCTTACAATACTAGGCATTCTTTGTGCAAGAAGAAAAACTTAATTCTGCAACTAACCTGAGATTCATGGTTTTCAAGCTCTGCTATAGAAAATGGTCTCACTCTCAAGAAGACTTTCAAAGGTTGATACACCTATTCATTAAAAAAGAAATATAGTTATAATGGTCACTTATTTAAGTTGAACCCCCCCAAAATCATATCAGCATACATCTCTGATGGAGTATTTGCTATTTTATCTTACTTCCTCACTTTCTCTTTGTGAAGTTCAGACACTAAGCTTTCATTTGTTTCTTTACCTCATAATGTCCTCAAGTAATTCCTTTTTTGTTCCCTGCCCCCTCCAGTGTTCTTTTACAACAAAGCCAAGATTTTGATTTAAAAAGAGCACACCATTGGAGGCGTAAACTGCACTGCTTCCACCTTCTGGTCTCCCTCTGTACTGAATTCAAACTATTTTCTAATAGCTGCTCTGCAGTAGTGCACTTCCATTTTGTATGGAGCACATTCAGTTAATAGATTGACACACTCTTCGCCTCAGGAGACTGCTTCATTACCACCATCCAGGCACCTAGCCCCTCATCTTCCTCACAGCAACAACCATGAAACAGCTCTCAGCTGCTAAGGTGGGCTTTTCCATCCCGTACCATTATACAAAGGTCTCCCCATCCAGGTGAGGCAAAAATAACAGGGAGATTTTTAGAGGGATCCCAGCCTTCCTTACTTTCTTAGAGAGTTTCAAAGTCCCTACTTTGGCAACTCGTTCATCAGCAAATGGATTTACCAGAGATCTCCACAGCCCTCTCACGACCAGCACTCTGCTAATCATACAAAATTAAGTCACCTGATGGAAGTCAATCAGGAAACCTACCACCATAAAAAAGCAGAGATAGCTATACTATCTTCAAAAGCGTACTGCAGCACATTATAGATTTTTATTTCCAAGCACCTAACAAGCTTTCAAAAAGGACCTATACTTTTTTTTAGCTTACTAAAAAGAACAGTACAGTCACATTACATTCAAAGTGCAATCACTGAAGTCCTTCACTTGCTTCTCAAAAGCTTAGCACAGCACATCACGTAGCATTGACCACGTGCATTTGCTACTGGCTGTGATCTGTTCGTAAGCAATGAGCAGCAGATCAAACGCATCTTTGGGGGCAGGGGAATACAGTAGTTCCTACTGAAAAAATATTTGCCAGAAATAGAGCTTAAAAAACAAAAGCATAATCAGATGTATTGCAAAACTAATCCACACCTCCTGTTCCTCTGTATTAGGCAATGCTGTTGACTCCATAGGTGAGAGTTTACCCGCTACATTCAGAAAAGAAACTGATTCCGACATATCAGACACTTCTGCAGAAACATAGTTTTTCCCTTCATCATCCATTGCTCTGTGCAAAGGGACTTGTAAAGAATAATAATAAAAAAAAATGATCATTTTCTCACAGAACAGGCAAAAACACACAAAGATCAAACCAGGGATCGGGGTAGCTTGTATATAAACAAGCACTCTGAAGCAAACGTGGTCACCTAAACAAAGTTTGGAACCGTGAAGGAACCTTAAAAAAACGACTGACGGCTGGGTTACACCAAGAAACACCCACGTGGAAGCACACCAATGGCCCCTGCGAGGCATCACCCTCATCCACCCGCAAGCGCTGGGCCACAGCCCGTCACCCCCACCCGCGGCAGGCTCCACCCGCGGCAGCCTCCGCGCTCCCCGGTCGCCAGGGACTCGGCCGCCCGGCACGGGCCCGCGCTCAGCCCCCGAG
>Ga0065711_1026380_pt1 | contig 74702 bp, 43 predicted proteins | sample Hoacrofraction12_FD_59098 | JGI IMG/M metagenome (GOLD analysis project Ga0065711, IMG submission 59098) | Hoatzin crop microbial communities from Cojedes, Venezuela - Epithelial fraction 12 v2 (version 2) | ecosystem: Host-associated > Birds > Digestive system > Esophagus > Crop | place... | reverse complement strand
GATCCTGTGCAGCCTGCTGTAGGTGACCCTGCTTCGGCAGGGGGGTTGGACTAGATGACCCACAGAGGTCCCTTCCAACCCCTACTATTCTGTGATTCTGTGATTCTGTAATAATGTACCTGTCTGAGTTGTTCACCTTTTAGAGCAGCTCTGCAGTGTCAAATAAATAGATATCACATGCTGGCTTTGGGGAGAATACTGTGATTTGTTATGTCTTGAGAGATCAAACAGTCACACCAATGAAAGTCAGAAAAAAAAGTAAAGGATGAGCCAAGCCTTGAAAGTCCGCTCTTAACATGTTGTAAGTCTTGCATCGTACGTTAACATCAAAATCCCAGATGCAGAAAATTCTAAGGTGGCAACAAGTCAGCTCTTTCCAATCCAGGCAAACAGACCCTTGGAGATTAGGTATCTCACGAGCTAGGTCTTCACTAACCTAACCGCTTTCTCTGATCCATGATTTCTGGATAACTCCTGCCGCGTAGAACTCTGCATGCTAGTCTGGACACTATTTTAAACAAGTATAAAACATGGAATTACACAGATTGAAAAACAAAGTACCTAGTACAAAAGGTGGTAGGTGGAAGACCAAGTCAAATAGTGAAACTGCAGGAACTCCGTGCCTTCCAGATTAATCACAGAATCACAGAACAGTAGGGGTCTGGGTTAATCTGGTCTAGAGAGTTGTATCCTGGAAATTCTAATTTGCTTGCTGCTGATGTGTGGCAAATTTAATACTGTGTACAGAATAATAAGATTACTCTTTCTGCAAAATAACTAAACTATGTGTCTTTGCATGCATAAAGCATATGTCTCTTATCAGCAATTCCTGAAGAGTATAATGAAAACAAATACAATGTCTCTTGTTCTGGCAAACAAATTTTTATAAAACTTAAATGTAGGAACATTGCTTTCATACTATTGCCTCTCCAATACAAAAGAAGTATAAAACAATATGCTATGGTCTGTGATTCATTGTGATATGTGAAACAAAGAGAGATAAGAACAACTTTGCCAGACGTTGCCATTTAGTGATGCCAGATTCACTGAGGGATTGGAACCACAACGATCTTTGAAAGGTTGTGGTGATTGGAGGAGGTCCCTGATGACTGAAAAGAGACAAATGCAACATCCAGTTTCAAAAAGAGAAAAAACTATAGCCTGGGCAGCCTTACACCAACCTCCAGGAAGATTATGGAGCAAATCCTCCCAAAAGCCATTTGCAGGAAATGAAGAAGATGTGACTGGAAACAGCCAGCACAGACTTCTGAAGAACAAACCATACCTGACCAAATTGACTGCTTTCTATGATGAGATGATTGGCTTAGTAGATAAAAGAGAGGGAATGGATGAGAAGATGAGGTGTAACCTACCTTCACTTTAGCAAAGCTTCCAGCATGATTCCCGAAAGAACCTTAGAGATTGAAGAGATATGGACTGGATGGGTGGACTAACCACACTGTAGTCTGAAGAAAAGAGCCAACAGAAACATCATGAAGTTCAAGAAAAGCAAATATGAACTCTTGCAACTGGGGTGGAATAACCCTATGCAACAGTACAGGCTGGGAGCTGACTGGACAGAAAGCTGTTTTTTGGGAATCAGCCTTGGAGTCCTGGTGGACATCAACCTGGACATGAGTCAGCAAAGTGTCCTTGAGGTAGAGAAGGCCAACAACATCCTGGGCTGTCTCAGAGTCTGGACAGCAAGTTGAAGGACATGATTTGTGACACAGCAGATGGAGTACTGTATCCAGTTCTGGGCAGCCCAGAATAAGGCAGACTGACAAGTTGTAGAGAGTACACTGGAGCTCTGTCACAAGGGTCAGGTAAGATATATCAGATGATAACTTTTTGACACAGGTGGTGAAGGAGCCAACGAGGAGAGATGTGCTGCTGGACCTTGTGCTGACAAAGAAGGACTGGTTGAGGATGTGCAGGCTGGGGGCAGCCTTGGCTGCATTGACCATGAGACAGTGGAGTTCAGGATCCCGCATGAAGGAAGCAGGGCAACAAGGAAGATCACAACCTTGGGAGAGCTAACTTTGGCCTCTTCAAGGACCTACTTAGAGGAATCCCATGGGTTAGGGCTCTAGAATGTAGGGGTGTTCAAGAGAGCTGATTACTATTCAAGCATCACTTCCTCCATGCTCAGGATTGGTGCCTCCCCATGAGTAAGAAATCTAGCAAAGGAGGCAGGAGACCTGCATGGATGAGCAAGGAGCTTCTAGCAAAAGTCAAATGGAAGAAAAAGGTCTATGGAATGTGGAAAGAGGGACAAGCCACTGAGGAAGAATACAGCAACATTGTCAGAGTATGCAGGGATGCAACAAGGAAGGCTAAGGTCCACCTGGAATTAAATCTGGCAAGGGATGTGAAAGACAACAAGAAGGGCTTCTTCAAGTACATCAGTAGCAATGTAAATAAAGGGGACACTCACTTGTGGGTACAGTTTTGTCTTTCCTACATTTGGCATAGTCCGACATACTTTTCAGTATTTTCCCTTCTTCAGAATTGTACTGCTCCCTGTAAATCCTATGAACTTGAGACTTACACTTGCAGTGTAAGTATTGGCATACATGTTTCCCCATCCTCTGTCACTTTATGGATGCCAGCCAAACTTTGACCAGCACTGTATCTAGCATGCTGGGAAATGGCCCTCTTTCTGAGACATTGCTTCCCCAGATTACTTCAGTTTATAGGACCTAAAGATCCTATATTGCACCAAAGTGGCCAGTAGTGTTTCAAATAGAGTCCACAATTGTAACATGGAGAGCTGGCTTATATCTGAAACAACTGCTATATTTAGTCAGATTAAACCTCTGTGAACTAATAACCATGCGATGTCTGCTCTTCATTACAGGTAAAGGTAAGATAATGCTGAACTGCTTCATGGAGCCAAGCAGCAGAAACATTATTGGCCTCTCCTGACATGCAAGCTTTTGCCACTTTGTTAAAAAGGTACATATATGAGCTAAGTGTGGTCAGGGCTCCGCAAAGTGTCACAAAACCACTAGCAGCAAAAACCTGAGGAGGCCAGTGGAGAAAAACCTGCTGGTGAGAACTTTCAGGTCAAAGGTTGACTAGAAAAACCTTGGGGCTTTCAGCAAAGAAATGGTTTCTTTTTGTTTCCTTCTAGTTGTGCCCTCTGTACACAAAGCTGCCTTGTTCCAGCACCAGCTTCTTCTCCACAGCAAAATAACTCACAGACCCTGAAATGTGCTTAACTGCTTGGGTCAAGAGGGGGTAATGGCACTATAATTAAATTCAGGAATAGGAAACATGTACATGACAGTATACACACACAGAGCAAGATAAGGGCACTGCTTTGATGCCCTCAGAATCAGTTAGTAGCTACCTACCATGAGCACTGTAGGTAACAAAAATGCTTTAGCCAAAGATACTAGGCACATTTACATGCTCTTGAATTTTATATTATTGAAAAAGGAACTTGCTTGTGTGGCAGCCAGTTAATATAAAACATTTTAAGTCACGTGTTTGGATCCACATAAATACAATAAGCTTTCTGGCCAAAGAAATATAACTAATTAAGTGGGAATTGATGTGTCTTGTTTTGATCAGTCTCTGTTCTTAGAAGTTGAGTAGCTCAGATGTGCAGGGAAGCAACTTGGTTTTGACTAATAATCAAAAGTTATTGTGTGACAAGCACCAGTGACAGATCTGCATAAAATGTGGCAATCTTGCATGGTGACTTCTACTACACTTCATCAGCCACAGTATTAAAACATTGGAAGCTACCTTTCAACACTTAGGCTTGCAGATGAGGCGTTCATTAGGTACATGTGGATATATACATGACTCAGTAGTTCCTGAAATCCATGCGACAGTCTCCTGAGTACTAAATATTTTGAAGTGAAAACTCCAGTTTCTTAAAGGCTTCTTCATTATTTCCACCTTCTCATAATGCAAATGCACAGAGCAAATCAATCAGTAAAATACCTTCTGCCTGGACATGCTTTCTATCTGTTTAGAAATCTAAGTGACTTTTTAAAAGTATGAAACAGAATCAGAGTGTTGCAGATTTTGTTATTCACAGATTAGACAAAAATATGAAGTATCCACTTGTCTTTCAGCAACAAGATGGTTGGATGTATCTTCTACTCCTTCTTCCCCATCTGACTATTCAAGGACTTCAGTCTTAAAATCACAGAATCATAGAACGGTTTGGGTTGGAAGGGACCTTAAACATCATTGAGTTCCAACCCCCCTGCCATGGGCAGGGACACCTTAAACTAGAACAGGTTGCTCAAAGCCCCATCCAACCCGGCCTTGAACGGTTCCAGTGATGGGGCACCATGACTCCTCTGGGCAACCTATGCCAGTGCCTCACCAACTTCACAGTAAAGAATTTCTTTCTTATGTCTAATCTAAATCTACTCTCAGTTTAAAACCATCATCCCTCATCCTATCACTAGGCTCCCTGAAAAAAGGTTCCTCCCCATCTTTCCTGTAGGCCCCTTGAATTATAGTACTTCAGTATAAATTTGTGTTATTATTCAAATCCACTGATTTGAGATATGAAAACCAATGCAAATTCCAGGATTAGAGGACACCTACTCTCCACAGAAAATGGCTACCTTCAAAGAGAGAGTTAGAGTACCTCAATGGAGGCCACAGCTGCACTTATTTGAATGATCTTGGGGCTCAAACCTGCTCACTTACAGCTGAATTCCACTGAAGAAGGAGCCAAAGAGTCCAATCATGCCCAGGAATTCCACTCGACTCAGATTTCGGACGATATACTCCTCACAAACGTTCGAGATGCCATATAGTGTTGCTCCGCCCAGTACTAAGAGATCCCCTATCAGTTTATTTTCACCTAGGAATAAACAGGGGAAAAATCAGAATGTCTCAAAACAACCATCTTGTGTCTAGAATCATTGCAAGCTCTTCTCTGTAGTTACCAATCTTCAGTCACTAAGTAGCCCATACCTGGGTTAATCAGCTGAATGCAAATGTTCTGCCATTTTAACAGTTTTCATTCAATACTTCAGCAAAATCTAGCAAAGGTGAAGGGAAAGTATTATCCTTGCTGTGGACAAAAGATTCTGAAAAATTTGTAAAAAATACAGAAACCAAGTGGCACTCTTCAGTGACTAATCCTTTTTATTTTTATTACTTTTTTTGCAGATATAACGTGATTCAGCTATATAAAGCAGTGTGCATCTCATCTTGAAATCTAACTAGTCTAAAACATGTCCAGTAGTTAGACATGAAACCAAATGAAAAATGATGTGTACCTGTGAAATGAGTGAAGAAATCATTACAACCCCAATATTGACCTCATTCTCACATGAAGCTGTTTGACAAGAAAGAAAGAAAGAAAGAAAGAAAGAGAGGAGGAAGGATGGGGTGTAGAGAGGGCGATGAAAATGACAGATGTTTAAAAGAGGTTCAATTAACATAGCAGTACCTAATGCATGCAATGAACACCAAGATGTATTTTCGGTACCTCCAGGCGTATATAATTACTAAAGATTACCATTATCAAAGACTGTTTGAAATCTTTTTAAGTCTTGGAGTCCTTCATTATTGGGAGTGGGGAGGGCTGCAGTTAGATTTGATCAAGATCAAGTTCCAGCTTGAAAACTGAGGCCCTGGCTTTGCAAACACATGCACGTGATTCTCTCTGAACATATGGCTTGTTAAATGATTTCTACAAGAGCTACGGCATCACAAAACTGTCACACATTGCTGCAGAACCATATTCTGAAAGGCTGGACATAATGGAATGGAACCTTTGCAAAGGTTCAGTAGAATGCTCAAGTACTAGATGATTGTTGGTTTTTTTTTTGAAATAAATCTTGTTTTCTTTCAAAATACCTCTTGATTTATTCTTTTAGTTCCTGTCTTTTTAAATTTTATTATTATTGATTTGTAAAATACACACTGCAGTAAATAAAAATGGAAGCCAAACATTCTGATTGGTTCAAAATAATCTTTTCAACATTATTCTTTATGGAATTCTTTTAAGCCTTCAGTTGTCATTCCAAACTACAGTGCTGAAATTTCCTGTGAGAAGAAATCTACAGAAATAATAACGATCATAAGAGAACAGACCAAGTGTTCATTTATCCAGTATCCTGTCTCTAACACTGGCTACAAACACCAGAAAAGTATAAGTTATTTAGGGACAAATAGGAACAGGGCAAATGTTTAAATTACTCCCAGTAATACTCCTAGTCTCGAACATTTTCCACCTCAGAGGAGATGTGACTTCTGCGTACTCAGCAAACATTACTAGATTGCTCTTTCACATACTCATCCAGTCTCTCAATGAATTTCTGTTTTGGATGTACCTTGACTGAAAGCATGTTTATATTTGACCATTTATCTTTCTAAGATTTAGTACTCATTTTCCGTTTAGCATTCTTTTGCAATCAGCCACGGAAGATTTAAAATAAGCATTAGCACTTTACAAAACCTCTTCATACCCCTGATGCATTTGATATTCCACAGTGGCTCCAATCATCCCTCACTGAGCTCACTCATTTGGTATTTATTACAGCTACTCACTGACACTTTGGGGAAGTACTGCTGAAAAAGCTTTTGACCTCAGAGCTTGGCTGTGCTGAACTGCTGAGACAAAAATATCATCCTTTTGCATCTGCGACACAAGGATGGTTCAGAGGCTGAGCATTTTCATAGAGATGGCACGGCCCCAAGCACCACGCCATGATGACTATCCCCAGAGAGCGCTCATGGTCAGAGACTGTGAGCCTCAACCTTCAGGGCTTTCCCAGAAAAGGAAGCCAAGATCTGGTCAGAGCACGGGTCTGTCTAGTCCAGGACCCTCCTCTGGCACTGGGCAGCACAGGGCACCTGAGGAAAGCATAAAGAAATAGGGAAGCACAGAGGGATTTTTATTAGCCACTTCTCAACAGCTTAGGGATTTACCAACATGAAAGTTGCATTAGACCGTCAAACTTGATAGATCCTGAGGGATTCTTCATTAATTTGTCTAAAGTCCATAGAGTTTTGACCTCTACAACTCCCTGTGGCAGTGACTTACCCAGTTTAAGCACGCACTGTTAAGCAGTACTTTGTGTTTTTAGCTTTTAAGGCTGATACCTCAAAATTATATTGGGCATCCCACAATTTTCTGATTGTGAGAAACAGCCAAGAATCACTCTGTATTGACCCTGTCCATACCACTGAAGACTTCATGTACATTGACCATATTCTGTCTCTTTCTTGCCTTTAATGGGAGATGAAAAGTCCTACTCTGCCTACAGTCTTTTCATCCTGAAGCCACTTCATTCCCTTGAACAGCTTTCTTACCTTTCTCCATTGCTTCCACAAGCTTATTTTCTGGCCATTTCTTTTTGAGATGCAGTGACCAGAGTAATACATGGTACTCAAGTGCCTAGTGCATCAAAACTTTATACACTAGCATAAAAATGTTTTATACTATATTTTTGGTTTCTTTCCTAATAATTCTAAGCATCCTGGTTGTCAATACCTTTTCTTTGCTTCCTCAAAAGGCTGACTTTGAAACTTACCCCCAACACTGACATATCCTAATAGACATATTTTCATGGAAGTAAAATCCACATGCATCTACTCGTTTCATTGCTAAGGAAATATGTATCAGCTGACTACAGGCATTCCAAAGACTTCTAGGTTAATACAGTTGTACTTGACCAATTTAATGGCATAGTCATTCTTCTGAAGAAAAACAAAGCATAGCTTGGCAAAAAAAGCTTTGCATTAATCACTGTTGGCACATTTAATGTTCTCTGGAAGGAGAAGTGACACAGTCCAGAGAGAAGTTTATGTTGTGGGGACTAGTTATAGCACTAAAGTGTAACATAAATCATTTAAATATGTATTATGTTCTGACACAATTGCTTTTCACACTCTCACTAGGCCACTTTGCCACATTTTTACCTCAGCCCCCAGCATCAAGAAGTATTTCTCTTTGCTTTTGGTTGCATTTACTGATGATGATAATACCTAAAAATCAGTCCCAATGTGACCCATCTTAGACTAAACATACTCTCATACACTTATTAACAGGACTAAAGTGGCCAGTTTTCAGAGACTGTGGTAAGTGAAAGCTGTGCTTTGAAAAATTGGGATGAAACACTCAAACCTCTGTGTCTTAGACCCCTATGTATTACATGAGCACAAGTATCAAAGTACCTCAGGGGTATTATTGCAGAAAAAAATTATTTTAAGGTACACTTGGCATGTAAGGTCATAGAGCTCAAAGTACTTGGTAGTAATTGCATTTCCTGTTGAGAAATGTGCAAAACATCAGTCAGGATACAATAAAAAGAGGTAAACTGCCATGTATTTATTGAAAGTTGCGATCATGCCTACACATTATACCTAATTCCTGCAGATAGTTTGGAAAATACCTGTTAATCTCAGAGTGATGCATTTTAAATTCATGTTTCCTTGCTGTGAGAGCTGGCAGGCTAGATTGCTGTATGCAGTAGGTGCCTAGCAGAGCCTTATGGCACTTCTAATGGAGTAAATAGTACAGTGAACAGGGGCAAACAGGTGTCAACAGATATTGTCCCCTAAAATATAGGATAAACAGAGGAATTTACTGAGGACTAATACAGCTTCATTGCTTTTGGTGTATTTTTTTCCTGTGTTTGTCCAATCCTAGGAAATATCCTATAAGTGGGGTGGAATCACTTAATGTTGAGTTTTAAGAAATTTTTTTTCTTTTACAGCTTACACTTTTTTAAATTGTAGATTTTTAATGTATAGTTTCACCCCTTCAGATAAATGAAACCAGCTGATTTATTTTACTGTTACAGACCACGTCATTAATGACATCATTTTGCCACTTAAAAAAAGCCACAGTCTCTCTGCATAGGAGTATGCATGGACACAGTTTTTCATGTGTAGGTCCAAATTAAAAGGCAATAATGTATGTTAACAGTTTTTTCTGGACAAATTTACCTAACAGCTACACCTGTGCTTTAGTAATGAATACGTCAAAAAACATCGAGTTTTTGCAGTTGGATGACAAAACATCAGTGTTCTTCAATCTGTTCCTTGTCTGCTGAGTTCCATCACCCCACACGCTCCTGCTGACCCACAACCCACCTGCCCCAGCATGTTACTCTCTAGATTACTGAGACATAGGGTGTTTCCTCTGGAACCCAGGGTTGAAATCCCAATCCCTCTGAAAGCAGCCATTCCTAATACAGCTTTGGTTGGCTGGTTTCGTAGTACAGAGTATATTCTTTCCTTTTTAGCTGGGTAGAGCTATTTCTGGATGAGACCAATGAACTAAAAATCTCCTTTTAGGATAAAGCACAGGGATAAAAGGGGGCAGGGAGATATGGTGAGTACTGTCACAAACTCCCTTGTTTTAGTTAGTAGCATTCTGGTAAATGCAGTTCTTGCAGCACTTGCATTCGTATTCAGAAAGCTGAGTCAAGAATTTTAAATCTCAGTGTATTATGCTCAGCTCACAATTCAGTGTTTTTAATTAAGAATGAAAACTGTGCCTAATTGACAATCTTTGAAAAGAATTTCCAGCCTTCCCACATCATTTGGGTTGGCACTAGAGAAATCAATGTGACAGAGGAAGCTGATCGATGAAATCTAACTCTGTCTAGTCTGCATTAATAGCCACACACACATTATTCATCTGTTGCCACACATAAAAAAGAATATTTTACACACAAGAAGGTTCTTTGCAACAATGACGCAGGCAAATCCCAAACCTTTACTCTGAGACTGTGTGCAAAACCCAGTTGGTATAGTTAGTATGTAGCTTTGGTGTCTTTTAGCATCTACCCAGCGATCCCGCCTCTGTACAAAAAGGAGCAAAGTAGAGCACAAGTAAGAGTAAACAGTGGACATGAGAGGTGCTTATGATTCATATATGTAGCCAGTTTTGAAAGGAAGCAACTGAGGTTTGCAGTCAACCAACTAAGGCAACACAGAATGAAACTACAAGCATTTGGCTTGTCCCCCCAGCCTGCACAGGGGGTGATCGGGGTTGCAGACACAGGGCCCACCAAGTCCGTTTGCAGCAGTACTGCCTTCTACGTGTTGGCCCATTTTTGTTCCCTGTCCCTTCTGACAAAGAAGCAACTCTGAATGGTGCAGTGCTTTGGATCCAGGAAGGCACACCGTTTCTTGCCCATTTTTCCTTTCTTTTCGTGGCAACCTGACATGTTCTGATCAATGTCTCCTCTGAGCAGAAATTGGTTGTACAACACATCCATCCCTACTCACCTGCTCCTTGCTGTCTCCCAACGAGGACATCTGCTCCTGCCATGCAGCCCATGCCCAGAATGCACACCACGATCCCAATGAAATGTACTGCCTTGTATCGTACCAGTAAGAAGAACCAGGAGAGCAGTATCACCACTGGGATGACAAAACAGTCTAGGAGCTGTCAAGAAAGAGATGAAAAATAAACAAATCAACCGGCTAACACTTTTCCCTAAAATACTAGGATAGATTACAGCAGAAGGGAGCAGGGTTATTTAGATAGTCATAGCACTTTCTACCAGACAGAAAGTGTATGCAACCAGTTAACTCATCCATCAGACAGAAGATAAAACTGTATTCTGTTCATGACTATTCCAGAAGTTCAGGAGAGCTGTTGCTCTACAGTAACACCCAACAGAGCACTGACTTGCTTTCGGATTCAAATGCAAATTTCAAATCCATAGGAAGGAAACCTGGGCCAAAAGAGAGCCACACCACTCCATCTGGTCCTCACCTCTGGTGATTAATGGACAAAGACTGAGAGCACTCTTCCTGCAGTCTAGACATATGCTTTAATTCAGTCATTTCAGGTCCACTTAGCAGGATTGTTCATAATGCACAAGTTGACCAACTTTACTAAATCTGGTCATATAAAGCAAGGGGTTTCTGCATGCAGAATACTTATGAAGGATCTGCCCCCTGGGGGGGACTCAACTCCTTGAAAATACAGTCCAATATGCCTCTGAAGGAAAAAAAAAAACAAACACCACCTTGCCTGCAGTGCAAGAAACTCAGTCTTCTTGCCAATAGACCCTGAGTAAGAGCTTTCTTAAACAAGTGTTATGAATCACAGTCTTTCATTGATCTTTTCAGAGACACCCAGCAATAAACCCAGAGAACCCACGATAAAAAAAGAAATGCACCAAATGCTTGTGAGAGGACCTAGAGGTTTTCAAATGAAAATAGGTTTTAGAAAATACCAGCATGTCACCAGGAAACACCCAAAGAAACTTGACTTTAATAACCTTAATCTCACTTCATAAAAGGATACAGATAATGGGTCAGGGGAGGTTTAGACTGGATGTTAGGAAGCATTTATTTACCGAGAGGGTGGTCAAACACTGGAACAGGCTTGCTAGAGAGGTAGCCAATGCCCCAAGCCTGTGAGTGTTCAAGAGACATTTCGACAATGCCCTTAACATGCTTTAACTTTTAGTCAGCTCTGAAGTGGTCAGGCAGTTGGACTAGATGATCGTTGTAGGTCCCTTGCTACTGAAAATATTGTATTATATTGTATTCTGTTATATTGAGTTGTGATTCTGTGGACTAACAATGAGATTTAACAAGTTGTGCAGGGTACTCTACTGTTCAGTGCCAATTGATACAGCAGGAACCAGAGCTATATGGTGGCTCCTTCTTTCTAATGAGAATGTCTGGAACAACCAAAGGAGGAGACTGTCTGTAGTTCTGGGAAACCACTCCACGTTACCTTGATTTTAGAAGATGCAATTTGGTTTTTCTTCCCTACGGCCCTACTACCTGTTATTTGCTCTCTCAGTATGATTTACCACTAAGCACAGTAAATATTATCAAATGATCACATCCCTTTCAACTTCTTTGTCTGTCCTTGCATTATCTGAAGAGAAAAAGATTTTTGGATGCTTTCAAGAATTTCAATGTTTAGAAAATTATTGTTTACATGTGAGATACCAATGTAACGAATATTAAATTTGGGGGGATCAGCAAAAATATAAAAGCCAATTTTTGGACTAAGGATAATTCCCCTGTGTGAAAAATGAGAGTATTCAGTGGAAACCCATCTATTTTGAGGATTCCGCAGACAGCAAGTGGCAAAAGCCTTCAGAAGAGAAACGGCTCAGCAGTGGGACCATGCTTCTCTCGGGTGGCTCAAGCAGTCCCAGAGAACTGTGGAACAGACGATGGAAGTCACAAACGGGAAAGGTCCGCTGCATTTAAAATGAGAGCTAATAATCTAGAAAGCACGGCCAGGCCTTCTTACAGTGAAAACGTCCTCAAAACACCGTCCTTCACAAATAGAACATGAAAAGGGATAATGGCTGAAAGAACTGTACCAAGATCCTCCATCTCCATAGAGCATCTGCTCCGCCTCTGAAAAGCCTGTAACGCGCACAGCGTGTAACGGAGATAGTACTCAGTAACTAGCCTTTGTAAAAGTACGTATGTACAAGACATCACATACACAGGAACATCTTCAGAAGCTGTGCTGCTGGGAGCAGCCGGCTCCTGCGGCAGGGAGCAGCGGTGGCAGGACTGCCGGATGTACGCGTTGAATCCTGGCCCGTGGTGCAGGTGAGGTGGCACGCAGCCTGCTCCTGTCACTGGGAGGAGGGACGGGGACCACCTAGCCAGCACAGATGGTCACTGCTGCGTGGATAACATCCACTGCACATTCCTCGTGCGCTGTGGATTTCTGCATTGTGCCAACACAGCTCTGGCACATATCAGCAATAGGTGGAACACTCGAGGGAAGCTCACTCTTCAGTGTAACCTATGGGATGTGGACCCAGCCCAACACCTGCTCTGTCAATCCACAGCTCATGTCATCGTGCCTGTACTTGCTGGATGTATGCTCTTCATCATCTACGCTAGCATGCAGTGCATCCTTCATCTCTGCTGAAGACGGTGGGAAGGTGGCACCAAACTTATATTGCTCACAGCTATCTCTGAAGGTTAGAATGCCTCTACCTGATTCCCTCCTAGTGCAGCACTGAACAGGTGAGCTTACCCCATACAGTTTTCTGACCTCATCAGTTTTCCAGTACTTACAGTGGATCTACAAAGAAGATAGAGGCTCTCTCTTAACAAGGAGCCATATGGAGAAGACAAGGGGCAACAGGTACAAGTTACAACATGAGAGGTTTTATCTCAATATAGTAAAGAAATTTTCTACAGTCAGAACAATCAACCACTGGAACAACATCCTCAGGGATGTGGTAGAGTGCCCATCACAGGAGGTTTTCAAGACACAGCTGGACAGGGTGCTAGATAATCTTATCTAGGCTCACTTTCCCGCGAAAGGTTGGGCAAGATCATCTGTTGATGTCACTTCCAAGCTGGGCTGTTCTATGGTTCTGTGATTCTAACTTACTGACAGTTAGCATCAAAACAAGGTGGAGGAGAAGCTCACACGGGCAGGCACCAGTTTTACCTTGGAGAAAGCAACTGAAATCTATCACCAGCAAGAGCTACCTTTACTTGGCTCGGTGCACTTGGCTTCCCCTCCATGCTGTGCTATGGGAGTCACCAGCAGGTTATACCAGCTTGATTAACTTTGCACTGGAGAAGAGTAGAAGAGGCGGCCTTACACCTAACTCAGATCTGGACATGAGTAAAACAGCACCAACCAGAGGTACTGCACAAGTCTGCCATTGTCTTCCTCAGACAAGCACCTAAAATTTGAGTACCATTTTCCCCATACATACACATACCACCTCAGAGACAGCTGTGTCCAAGACAGAGCAGAAAGCCTTATGCAACAGTTAAGCACAGAGGTGTTTCAAGAGACCACTTCTTAAGCAAGACAGTAAGCGTCTGCAAGCATCTTTTCAGATCTTTTCTGTGTAAAGGTGAATAAGCAAACCTCAGCCATCACTGGACCAACTATTTGATTTTGCAAAATCATGAGCTCCGGTCACTCACACAAACATTATTAAAGATAAGGATCAAGAATATAAAGATGTGACCTTTCCGCAGCTAACTACTGCCTCTCCAGAGACACAGAGTGACTCAATGGATATTTTTAACTCCCAGCGTCTGTAATACAGCCCTTGCCCACCTTTACACACAGGACATGACACCGCATGTTCATTGTGGGACAGGAGCTCTGACTGGGGCTGCTTTACTTACTCTGAGCTAAGCACACAAAAAGAACATTTATATTCTTGTGAATACGAGATTGTAAATATTAGGGTGCTAGTGTGATTTCAATAGCCAGTTTTAAAAACTGTTTGTACCTGCAGGGTGTGTACTTCAACATGCAAATTCCCACTAACAGTCTTTTAGAGGAAGACTTGAAAAATTTCCCTCATTCCATAAATATTTAAACATAGCTATACTTTCCAGTATGTGAAGATGTGTCTTTTAAGCAGCAACATGAAGGGATGCATGAACAGAAATTGTCACAAACAAAGAATGCTGACAGCAGTTGGAAAACACCCATTTGGGACTGGTAGTCCAAGGTCTAATCCACCAATTTATATTCAGAATACTGCAGCATCAATAGATATAAACATGAAATGTAGGTAATGTTCATTGACATTATATAGCTCTTGAATTGTGCATCATTTATACCTATAATTAAACAATGGGGTAGATCGAAATAAATTAGGTTGCTAGAATATAAGCAATAAGATAACCTAGTGTATATTGCTTCGCTATTTTTTAAGTATTGCTTTACATTTCTTCATGACTAAATTTGCTGTGCCTTTCTTTTTCCCTCAGATAAACCTGTCTAGTAGAGGAAAAAATGCACATATATTCTACACACAAAAGATACGAGATTGTGCATTACCTGACCTGCTTCTGTTTTTCCTTTTTTCCTTTCTTTTGTTTGTAATTAGTAATTTCAGCTATTACGAAAAAAAAATACACCTAATTGTCATTTTTCTGACTATAAATGTTTTATAATAACAAAGATAAATTATTTTTAACTGAATCTAATTTATAGTATATAAAAGTCAATTCTTTACCCGTATTTCCCTAAGAATCATCTTCGATATTTTCCTTCTTTTTAATTGCTTATTCAAAAGATACTGCCTATAGCCTGTCATGATGTTAAATTAATGAGTGACCTGATTCAAATCAACGTTCCTGTTTTAATCACAGAAATTATTAGATTTCACTAAACTAAAACAAAATGTATTTCTTACTTTGCCATGGAAAGATAATAAAACTGATATGAGTGCGTGATGCAGACCATGCTTTTTGATGCTGCTATGTTTGTCTGATTTTCTTCACTCACAGCTCTGAGTTGGGCTGCTTTAGAAGGCAGGATATAAAAATATGTAATCTATTGATACACCGTCCTACAGCAACTCCTTTCCATTATAAAAATACTGTGTTATTACAGAGATTGAAGATTATTATTTGATTCTAAAAGATATCACACTGCGTCTAAGTCTGTTGATGATACACAAAGCTGAAATGTATTTTCACCAATTATTTGTTTGTTAAATTACATCGACTTTATTATATTTGTGAATCATAGATAAATACTTCTTACTAACAGTAAATATCCAGTCTCCGGTCTCACAAATCCAGCATGTGTTTGCACATATATAGCAAGAATCTACTGTTAGTCATTGGAAAAGAGAGCTGGCAAGCTTTAGAGGAAAGGTCTGTTATACAGAAGGTGAACTGCTGATCTGCAGCAATATCAAAAAGAAAAAAAGCTGGTCAGCAAACTCCCTATGGGAACAGCTGAGCTGAATCTCCCTTTTTAAACTTTTGTTGGATTTTTTCCTGTCAGCTATAAGCCCTTTTTTTCACATTAGGGGTTTCTCATTAGCGCTGCCCTCCAGCAAATCATGCAGAGAATCAGCTGCACCCTCTACCCAGCCCACTCTCCAGAGCAGTGGGATCAGTAAAATCAGTGTCGTATCCGTCCAACATTGTATGGTCAAGTACATGTGATGGCTACTGAATTTCAGCATGCGACCTGGTAAGTTTAGTATAACAGCAAGTTCTATACCCAGTAAAAGACATACCTTCTGACATTTCCTTTGTTTTTTCAAAGGAAGAAAGGGTTTCCTGCCCATTTGAGGGCTCTTTCTATCCCAGTTTTCACACTACCTTCACAATAGCACACACACTTGATTCAACTGTATGTTACACATGCATCAAAGCAGCCAAGATGTGAAACCTCAGAGAGCTGGCTGCCAGCTGCCAGGGGAACTGCGTGGCAATTACGCTACCCTGCGAATGAAACCTTCTGCAGGGAAGGTGTGGATGCTGGCAGCACTTCTTACAGGGTTATTTTAAGCAATTCAAATTAAAATTTCTTACCTCTTGTGTTTCTATTTTCTGTCTCATCACAACTTAATAATTTTCATATACAGTTTTATATAAATACAGAATTAATTTAAAAACTGATAATATTTTCAGCAAGCCAAAATGTAGGGCATTCTGGCTAGGGAGACTGGTGAAAGAATGTTAGTGATGTTACTTGTTTAAAAAAAAGAAGTAAACCCATTTAATTTTCATGTGGAAAAAGAAACAAAAGCCAGAAGACTGCTCCCAGTCTGAAGCTTCTTTAAATCAGTATTTTGCCCACAAGACCTCTAACTTTTTTCTTAAGGGCACATGACCAGTGTTTCTATAATTGTTCCCATCAATTCCTTTAACACGTTCTCAGGATTTTCTCTTTTTCCCTGCAGCCACAGAAACTCCTTCAAAACTTTCACTAATGAAAGACCTTCACCTACATCTGACTTGCACACACCAACATCTGAGATGACGATTATCACAGCTCCACCTTTCTGTGTGCACAGAAGGGATTCAGCAAGTTCTTGCAGTCATGTTAAATGAAAGGCAGTGGTCACATCCAACCCACATTTCCTCTGTTCTCAACTCTCTACACATGGACATGCTTTACTATCAACACGAGTAATCACATCTTGACTCATTTTAAAAAAAAAATCTTACGACACACCTCTTCATCCTTCCCTCTCATCACACGAGCTCCAGCTGTGCTTATGCAAGATCTGCTCAAGTACCAAGAAGACCTACCAACAAAACTGACCACTGATATGGCCTTTCCTTTAATTGCCTTCCTCCTCTGATTTTAAATACCACTGTCAGAAAAAGATCATTCTAAGACAGCAGACAGCTCTGCCAGTAGTTCTGGGTTTCTGCAGAAAAACACTATTCTCTGTTTTGCTTCTTTCTAAGTAAGAACATGGCATACAGGCTTCAAAGATCATTTTCTCGATGTTACTTATTAGAAACTTCTCCATGTCACAGGTTGCTGTAAGCCATGTAGGGGATTAGATCCTGGCCTAGCAAAAATCATGGATGTTTCCTGCAAAAAAACCTCTGGTTTTGCATTTCACCTGCAAGAATATGCAAAATGGGCGCCAAAATCTCTGCTGTTGTAACGGGCACAGCTCTGATGACTTCAAGGAGATTTTGCATATTTATATTAGTACAAAGTGTGGCTCAGGGTCAATTTTGCCATTAGAGGCAGGAGTTCTGGATACTGAGAGCTCAGATGACTCCAAAACTATGTGCAGAGACCAAGGATACTGTAGGGGCTGGTTTGCAAACCATAGGCATGTAACACAGGTAAAAGACAGAAAAGCCACTTGAAGTGCGATAATAAATCAGATGCAAGATACGCCCCATAGACTCTCACAGTATAAATGTATGGTGTGCAACACTTCTGCACACGCTGCTCTGTAAACCTTATTAACAGTGCAGTATTCCCTCACTGCCCTGAAGCAAAACGGGAAACCATGGTCAATCTTACACGCACAGGAAGGGGGGAGAAAGGGAAGGAGTGGAATTTATCTCTGCTTTTGAGATCTTTCATGTTAGCGGGCACTGGACAATGTGGATCAGCAACTTCAATATTGCAAACCCCCTGCTCCTCACCTTCCAGACTTGCTTCACTTCCAAATTATCTCAAACCTTCTGCCTCAATGCATATTGAATCCACAGGGACCAAGAACAAAGCAAAGTCTATTGCCATCCAGCACTGCTACAATGAGCTCTTACTGCTGACTCCTTTCCTTTTCTGGTGGTACTTGTTGAGGTATGAAAACTGCCAGAGGTAATTGGAAGTATGATGTACTGCTGAGCCTCACAGTGATCTAAGAGTAGCTGAGAACATCAGCATTGTAGTTTTACTGTCTGTCTCCTGGTGTCTATAAATCCCAGCTTTTACTACCTTTGTTTTCATCATGCCAATCAAAGGCTTGATTGCCCAAGAAATAAATTACCAGATAAATCACTATTTGGAAACATAGCTCCCTCTTTGACAGAGCATTATTTCTTGTGACATCTTATGCATACTGTGCAGTACCACTATCCTAGGCATTGCAGAAATAGTCCAGATTTCTATATGATGTCTTGACACAGAAAAAGGGTAACATTACCTCTAGAGAGTGCAACACAACAGTGTAATGTGCAGGTGAATAGAACAGTATTCGCAGAAAGGAGAGCTAATTAAAGTGGGGGCAATGGAGCAGAAGGGAGAAGGCAGCCTGCCCCATAACACAGCTTGGTATGACGAGAAAGTGCTTACCTGGCAGCGAAGGTTACAAACATTAGTATCATAACAGGCCTAGTGGAAGACATTATGGACTTAGTAGGATGCATGTGTGCGGTACTCTGTAAACGCAGTACAGGGAAGTTGAAGTCAAAACACAGTTTCAAACAAATTAAATATCCAGATCTAGATAACTGCAAGAACTTCAGAATCTTTTAATTCCCTCTGGGGGTACTAATTTTATCTGCTGTGTAAAAGGTGTGTCTAACAGGAGTTAAAAAACCCTTCTTGAATAGTTATTAAACCTTCCACAGGCCTGCACCAAGGTTGTTTTAAAAATAATTACGATAAATATGGAAAGCATTACCACAGGCAGTTCTGAAAGTTAAGTGTAGAGTTTTTAAAAAAAGTCCATGGGGTCAGGTGCTAGTGTACACAGGAGTGTTTAATGCACTTTCTGCACCTGCTACAGCCAACACACAAGAAGGCTGCAAAACCTAGTGCAAGTTAGAATAATGCATCAAAGGGAAACTAAAGATCATTCTGCAAGCTTTTAGCCACCTGGGAATCAGGACACGTGTCTGAGAGCATTAAGTGTCACTGATCTCTGGCACTTCTGGCACTTCTTGAAATACTTGGTTTTGGCTATCAAATTGATCCATCGACAGACTACTGTGCCTTTTACCTGATGTATACTCAATTTTAAAATGTACCCTCTAGAGAACAGTCTTCGCTTACTGATGCCTGAGCATTTTCATGGCTGTGGGAAGCTTGATTTTCCGTCCCCCCAGCCAAGATGGAGTTAATTCAGCCCTTTCTGTGGGCTACTGTTTTAACAGCTATGACTTCATGTAAAAGGTGGCTCTACCCTCGCAATGTGGAAAGCACTCCAGGCTTTCTGTAAGCACTTGAGGCACGCTAAGATCACACCTAACAAATTGAGTTCCTCAGGGTAGTCTGATGTAGGAATACTTAGCTTTTGAAGTTTAAAATGGAGGCAGGTATTTAGGCATCTGGCTCCATCAATACAGAAGCACTCTGGGCATGCAAAGAACCAACTTAAAGCTACCAAAGAAGGAGGAACCTGAGAGGTTCAAACACACTTTTTCACGTCCCAGGATTGTGCTCTGAGCAGCAGGTTAGTACACACAGCCTAGGGGATGTTAGACGTCTATGACATTTTGGATATGTAGACAATTAGGTGTGGGTTTATTGGATTGTTCTATTAAATCTAGTTGCTCCTGGATTGCACTGCAGGTACCTAAAGCGTACCTTGGATTTTGTCCTTAGCAATTGGCCTACACCTTTATGTCTGAAACATAAACAGTGCATTGGTTTTCAAAATTATTTTTTTATGTCACCTAGTTTATGAGGGAGGTCTTTTACTTGGGGGTTTTTTTGTTTGTTTGTTTTTTTTAAGGAAAGATTATGAGTTTCTAGGCTTCACAGTACTTTCTTTTCATCTTATGATGGAGCTGAGTGCCACACTCTCAGGCAGTAATTATAGAGTACAAGAGGATTTGAAATAACCAGAAGAATGTCCAAAAGTAAAGGTTAGGTACCATATTAATCTCTGATTTATACCTGTGTGTCTTCATTCACTGTGGTTCTGACGGTTTCTGGTGAAAGACGTATAAGATGATTTATTAGAAAATTCTGTTTTCCCAGACCAAAACCAAAAGGGAATTTTAAAAGAAAGTACAGGAAACACTTGGGTGTGAAACAGTGGAGAAAAGTAGTTGCCCTGGATTTGGTTAAAACAGAACTGAATCTCTTTCAGTGAATTTTTCTTTACAGCAAAGTTCTTCTAAGTAACTCCATTTTTCTGAAGCTGGCTGCGTATTTTGCAGACAGCGTTTGCTCCAAAGCTGATAACACCTAATGATTGTAGTTTTACTGAGCTAACGGTAGGAACAGAAGGCAGAAAAAGGCCCATGTTTATCATTATTACTATAATAGCCAAGGTCACTGATAGACTGTGTAGGTGCCTCAAGTGAGGAGTCACAAAGGGTTGTACCCGCTGGGAGGGGTGGACAGAACAGGTGACCCGACATTGCCCAACGTGGTATTCCCTGCCATGCACGTCATACTCAGTTTACAGTTGGGGGATAACAAGGGTCTCGCTCTCTTCGTCCATGGCTGCCTTCTGTAGAGGACCCTGCTCATTGTCCTGCCTGTGATCCTGATCCAGATTCTGATCCGTGCATTCCTGAGTCCAGTTCCCATCTACTGCTGAGTCCAGTCTGGGACTTCCTGGTGCTGCCTGACAGCTGCTGGCGGGACCCAGCTCTGGGAAACTCAGTATCGGTTTTGTATATTTTACACTATTTCTCTTATTATTAATAATATTAGTATTAGTAGTGTTATCAGTAAAGCTGTTTTAATATTCAACTTCAACTGTCTCTCCCCCTTTTCCTCCTTTTTCCCTTCCTCTGGTGGGAGGGCGGGGCTCAATAGAGAGCATCTGCCACGCAGTTTATTGCTCTAAAAGGTGACAGTAGGGCACCATTTTCAGTCTTTTCCTGGAACCATGATGAGATAATGTCACGTACAAAAAAAAGATGGAGTTTAAACTAGAAACTTTGATAGTCTTAAGAGTTTAAAGCTACTTGGCAAACAAAGCTGTTGAGTGCTTGGCGTTGTTTGGTGACAGCAGAACTGTAAATCAATTCCAATAAAGGGATATTTTTACAGTTAAACTTTGTCTTTTGGCTGGAAGCAGCTTAATATTTTTTGCCTAAAACCACCACAAGTCCAGTGGACTCTCATGTTAGTTTTGCATGATGGAGCAGAGATACCATGTGGAAAAAAAGGTATATGTTGTAAAACCGATTTCCTGCTGAAATGGTCCATGTGTAACCACTATAAAAATACTGCAAGATTTCTTATTTACTGAAATGACAATTTCAAAAACTGTTACATACTCTCCATCAAAAAAGCCTTGGTGTAAAGCCTGTTGAGAATAAAATCCCCCGGAACTGACCTGAGGGGCTTGATTCTCAGTCAATGTATACATTGGCATAGCTGCCACAGCCTTCAGTCGAAGCCGTGCTGATTTGTGGTAGGTAGCATTGGATTCTCAGGCCTCAGCCCTGAAAGGATTTGAACACTATTGCTACATGCCAGTGAGCAGTTACAGCCTCAGAGGCAGTGCTCTTGCAGGATCAGGCCTTTTGGAATATGCTCTCTAGAGAGTGGTTGTGTTTGCTTCTTCAGAAATCAGATTCTAGGAAAAACTTGCTTTTTTCATGTTTTACTTTCCATTTCTTCACTCTTCATTTTATACCATTACGTGCTTTGACCAACGCTGTTTAAGGCTGAATAATCCCCTGATCTTCTTCTGTTTCACCTTTAATGAAACAGGGTGTTTTTTGGCTACATTTCATAAAATGTGTCATTTGATTCAGCATCTTAATGCACTACTTTGCACTCATCCCATTCTCACCGTATCTCGGGGCTTGTCTACACTTAGAAGCTCATTCAAATTAAGGCAAGAAGTGAATCATAAATCCAACAGATATTCCTGGTCACACCATGTGTATCTGAGCAATCCAGGACAACTATGGGAAAAGGAAACACCGCATTCCCCGCTCTGGGAAAAAAGCTTGATGGCATTCAGCTTCTGCCTCTTCCTTCTTTCAAGCTACACGGGAAAGGGACCTGAAGCCTGTTGTAATCTTTATGTGGAAGAGGTCTAAAAAGGACACAATGCAGTCTGTGTCCTATGACAGTTCTCCTGTCCCATCTTTCCTCTCTCCCCAAGTCTACAAGGAGACCGTGGGTCATTTCAGCTAACAAATTCCCTGCCGAGACACAGGCAATGCCCTTGAAATCTCCCACCTGCTTCCTCCTTGCACTGCAGTTTTTGATCTCTTACACTAAAGGGCGTGATCACTGCAGAGAACAGGAGGGTTTGGATCTTCTGGAACCAGCGTTTCATGGATCTGGCCAGATGAACCTCTGACATGTGCTTGTTGGTGGCTGTGGGAGATGGGATTTAATGACCTGGATCATCTTGCTCAGTCCACTACTCCTACTTGCTATGAGTGAACATGTAAAAGAATCAGTGCAGCTTTTGCTTTTCTTTTTGAGGCTTTTAGTAGCTATAAATTCAGACAGTATGAGGTTTAAGTGGATTTATGCTTTACTCTATACAAAGTAATCTGATTTGGAAAAGTGTTAAAAGCAGTATTACATTGTCTGGGCATGTTTCAAAGAATCTCAAACCAAGATTCTCAAGGCAGAGGCATTTGTGAATATACAGTATAAACCTCACATTCAGATTCCTTGAATTCATAGTTTTCTACTGTTTTTGCTTCTTATTCAGCTAAACAAGCTCAGTATTTTCCAGTATTACTTTTCAAGTATGGAAGAGATATATTTCTAATTAGCTTTGGTTCTGCAGAACATCAACTGGTGTTCCTCTATTTTACTGGCTGTAATGCAAACTTCAGGCAAATAAGGTGTAAAATACACTGAACACTATTTGGTGTTGCCCAGCTATTTAGAGATAACGTAAAAAGGGAGTAAGGTTTGTTTTGGAACAAGTAGCGATGAAGTATGCAATGATTTCCCAAGACAGAATATTTCCAGTCTCTTTAAAAATGTTTCTGTTAGTCACTTCTGCACTTAAATGGGGAGGAGCACGATTCCTCTGCGTTTTTATTTAAAATATACAGGTTAGATCTTTGGAGAAATTGCTACCCTAGGTTTTGTTCACTGCACGCATAATTTTTTAAGGGAGAACATACTTTTTGATAGCTGCAGTTAAGCTGTTACATAACATAATGCATCTAACTGCTTGCATTAAAGTAAGACTTCTTCACCACAAATACATTCATTTTACTTAATGAAAACTTTTGCACTCATATCTAATCACAAAATCCTAAAAGAAGTGCTTGCATTTTTTCCCAAGTACAATATAAAGTGAGAAAACCATTTTAGCCCATCTGAAAATATTTCCTTAAAGGACAAAATTAAATAATTCTTTAAAAAATGTCATTAATGGTTTACCACAGGCAAACAAAATGAAAGCCAGTATGTTTTTGTACAGCTTGGAAAATATGAATAATAAAAATAGTCCAATATGAAGAAATGTGTCTTTCAAGATGGCATTAAAAAGTCCACAGAAGACACAGGCAGGAACTAGCTGTCAGTGGACTGAAGCCAGTGGACACTGCACCATTGACCACATCAAGCCTATCACCTTACCTCAAAAGGGAAAATCCTTTGAGTCCTTACCTGTACACTAGTGAGAGTGGTGTATTGATAAGCTTTGACTACTAGGTAATTGGCTTCTATATCTATTATCCCCAGGATCATGTACTTCCACCATCTCCTTTTCAAAATTGCCAGCAAGTTTTCTTCTCCTGTGGTAATAAACAAGAAGAATTATGTAAAAGGGTTAGGTTATATGCACAAAACAACTGCCTGTCAAGAGAAATTATCTAGAAGGTTTCTCGCATTTATAATGTGCAGTTGAAAAGCACCATATATAACTAGGTACTTCAAGGAGGCGAAAACTAACACACCCTATTTGTCTTGCAGATATTAAACCAGCAAGCTTGGCGAAGTAATATGTGAGGGTCAGACTGTCACTTCACTTAAGATGTAAACAATGCTGGGAAAGACAAGTGCAATTTGGGCAGACTGTAAATGTGTTCTTAGTTTTACTTTTATACACACATATATCTGCACACGTATAAAACACTAAGGAATAGAGCAGTTTATTACATACAGTTATACTTTCCGTACATACTGATAAATGTTGTATCACATATGATGCAAGAAGGTTTTGCCAGAAGCGGGAGATTACCAGTATTTGCAAATATGATGGCATATTAGAGCAGGAGAGTAACAGCATCACCTCTGGGCAGATTAAGGATCCTGCTCCAAGGATGGTTATTATGATCCTAGAGGTTCAAAATATCAGACTTGTTTAGACAAAGGCTGAACTGAGACAAACAGATTTTGCGTGACAGGTTGCTCTGCTCCCAGGATCGATTCCTGAAGTAGGTAGGTTCGCTGCCTTCTATAGGAGTCCTGTCAATCACCCAGTACTTAATTTCCACCATGCAAAGACTGACAGTACAATATGGCCTGCAGATCAAACTCACAACTTTCAAAAGGTCAAAGCATTCCTCATGCTAGGCTAGGGATTAGTATTATTCTCTCTTCAAACGAAACCAGCTCATTAGTGAGGGTGGCCAAATCTGTTACCTATTTGCATTACAGTAAGCTCCAGACATGATGAGACCCCACTGTGAAAGGAGCTGGACAAACAGGCCTGCGAGTGAACACAGTACAACTGGAGGTCTTCAAGAGCCTGAAGCCTAGACAGGGATCTAAGCAGGGTTGACCTGTACTGCCAAAGTACTCTTAGTGCAATTTGAACTATCTTGAAAGTTTTAAAAAATCCCACTATTCTGAGATTTGTTCATGCTGCTGCAGCCTTTCTAAATGCCCGTGATTATGAGTGGTGGAAAATACAGAAGAAAAGGAACATTATTGTCAATTGCCACCAAAACTTGTTCAGGTTTCCCAGTTCTCCCTCATCGTTTTCCATCATCACAAGTGTTTTCATTCTCTGGTTCAGATAGACCCAGTGACATATGTCCTTCCATACCACCAGAAATGGCAGGCTCTCTGTAGCACAGGACTATCTCACAAGATGCAATCACAGAAAAACGGGTAATGACTGCAGAAGTTGATTCAAGATCTTAAACGTTAAATCTTGGCTCCACTGAGTGATTTAAATGGGTATTTACCTGAACAAAGCATCTGAATCATTTTACATTTGTTCATTAACAGATGCTCATATACACACTTCCAGTGGGATATTATTAGGCAACAATCTAATTATTTGTAAAGTGATAATGACACTGAGTGAAAAACTGTAAATGATAAAAAGCTTCCCTTAATTTCCTTCCTTCCCTCCCTTCTCTTCTTCTCTTTCTTGTTCTCTCAGTCAGCATCAAATAGCAGAAACAAGGTGGTGAGTAGGCTAATTATTTAAGACCCTAAGTAAGAATGAGTCAGTACAGTCAACTTTCCTGTTTCGCTTTCCTGTTACTCCTGACTCACAGCAGAAGTCATTAAAAATGAAATTCCCATCCTTTTTTTGTACTGAGGTACAGGAACAACGCACTGCAGACATGAATTATGACTAAATCTATGTTACGATGATTTGAGCATGCAAAAAGAAGAATATTTTAGATCTTATTATTCAAAACATTTAGGGAGGTCTTTTCAAAAAAGGCATTTGAGATTAGATGTCCTAATTGCTACTACAACCTGTGTAAATCATGCACATAGATCCTTTCCAGGTACTGAAATGACATTTCAATTTTTTATGCTGCCCAGATAATACCTACAAAACACCAGTCTGAAAACATCAATGCAATGGAATGGTATGGTTCACATTTCAGAGCGATTTTTCTTTCTAATTGTAAATAGAAAGTTTAAAAACCAAAGACATCAAACTGCAGTCTCTATACCAACAGTGAAAATCCCACCTAAGTCTGTTTTTGTGGCAGCAGGCCCTTGGTGGTACAAAGCAGACAGAAGCAGCAGGCTCAGGAACTGCACTGCCATTAGGCTGCCTGAGCAAGGACTACGGACAAATCTCAAGAAATCTTTTCGTGCATTTGGTTTGTCAGTGCTTGCTTTCTCCAGCTTCAATATCCAGCCACAGATCACTCTACTGTTCACAAGTGGCCATATAATTGAGCTTTAAAAAGGAATGTAGGGTCATGACTTCTGGCTAACAGGTAAAGTCAGAGTTTCCAGAGATGGAAATTAAATCTATAATTTTAACTGACATACACAGTTCTCTCTTTTGCTTTCTCAATTCCCTCTGGGCTAATGCCAGAAAGAAGCAAAATATTTGGCAAGTAGTATTTTATCTTTGATATACAGCTCTGAGAAGTTCCAAACTGCAAAAGATCAGGTTCAGCTAAGAAGCATTTGCAGAGCAAAAAACAATGCCGAAATGAATTTATGCAGGCACCATGCAGCTCTGATGAACATTGGTTTAGCTTCACAGCAAGTGTCTTTGTCTCACCCAGTGGAAAGCAAAGAGATGTACAGGCGTTCAGCGTGACAGAAATAAAACAGAGAATTTGTTCCTGGGAAAAACTCTTGTGTGGGAGCTGCACCTTTCTCTGTGGAACATACTTAGTCTTCACTTCCACTCACTTGCTGCATCTCCTGTTACTCAGTGTGCAAGAAAGTCTGGCTTCTGACCAAGGTCCCTCTGTCCACATTATTATTCTTGTTTATCATTAACATATCAGTTGTGCAGATCTACAAGCACCAACAGAACTGATGAATCCCATTTGAGGGTATATCTGAGATTAACACTGTTAATCTGAGGACTGTTACTTGTTTACCACTCTCTATTTCTTTGGCGTTGTCATCACAACTCATAGAAGGGAATGAACCGCTCCTGAAGTGGGAGACTTTCTGGGGAGAGGGGCAGGAGAAAGAAGATGATTATCTGCAGCGAGTGTGAGTCCAATGCTATGGACAAATCAAGGAAGAGGTAGGTGGGGTCCCGTTTTTGAGATGGCACTGAAATAAAGCTGCCACATTCAAATGTCACACTTTTGCAAGAGTGACCCCGTAGAAGGCAAAAGCAGAAGACAGCCCAGAGAAGGCACAGGCTGCTAGCAAGGAGAGGACCTCAGGGGAGCAATCACAGATTGCATCCTCAGTGAATTCAGACAACAAGGAGAAGCGAAATGGGAGTTAGGGAGGTAAGTGGGAAGCCTTGACTTAGCTTGGGAAGACTAAAAAGGGAAGCAGAGGGAATCAAGAGCTTCATTCAAACATCTACATCCTGAACAGAAACAAACATTACCTTTGTGTAAAAACAAAGTGGGTGAAAAAACACATGGGTGTCCGTCTCTTTTCCCAAGTAACAAGTGATAGCATGAGAGGAAATGGCTTCAAGTTGTGCCAGGGGAGGTTTAGATTGGATATTAGCAAAAATTTCTTCACTGAAGGGGTTATCAAGTACTGGAACTGCCTGCCCAGGGAAGTGGTTGAGTCACCATCCCTGGAGGTATTTAAAAGAGGATGTGTAGATGTAGCATTTATGGACATGCTTTAGAGGTGGACTTGTTCAATTTACGGTTGGACCCTATGATTTAAAGGTCTTTTCCAACCTTAATGATTCTATGATTTCACTAAAAACAAACAAAAAAGACAATCTGGTTTTTTTTTTATTTTCCTTGGTGAAAACTCAAAGCAAACTAATTATACAGGTCCTTTCAGTTGTAAGTATTGTAGGCCAGAAAGACCAAATGTAGATTCCTACACCTGAACTAGCTGGTAAGGCATTTTTAAAGCATTTTTCACCAAAGATATTTCAGATGAATTAAGATGAGATAACCAGTGTTTTGAAAATAAACATCTCCCCAGTTAATGTAAAGGGAAGAGAGATTATGCCAGATCATGTGTTTTTGTTAACTCAATAGGACTGTGACTAAGGCTCCCAGCCAGTCATACTAACAAATACTAAACCAGAAAGTGTGCAGGTTAGCCTAAAAGCAAAATTTCCAGTGAGCCAGTAGCACATATTGATAGAATCATAGAATCATTAAGGTTGGAAAAGACTTCCAAGATCATCAAGTCCAACTGTCCACCCAACACCACCATGTCTAATAAACCATGTCCTGAAGTGCCACATCTACACATTTTTTGAACACCTCCAGGGATGGGGACTCCACCACTTCCCTGGGCAGCCTGTTCCAGTGCCTGATCACTCTTTCAGGAAAGAAATTTTTCCTCTTATCCAATCTAAACCTCCCCTAATGCAACTTGAGGCCATTGCCTCTTGTCCTCTTGCTGTTACCTGGGAGAAGAGACCAACACCTGCCTCACTACAATTCCTTTCAGGGAGCTGTAGAGAGCAGTAAGGTCTCCCCTCAGCCTCCTCTTCTCCAGACTAAACCGCCCCAGTTCCCTCAGCCACTCTTCGTAAGTCTTGTTTTCTAGACCCCATCACCAGCCTCGCTGCCCTTCTCTGGACACACTCCAGCAACTCAGTGTCCTTCTCAGTGTCCTTCTTGTAGTGAGGGGTCCAAAGCTGAACACAGTACTCAAGGTGCACCTTCACCAGTGCTGAGTACAGGGGTACGATCACCTCCCTACTCCTGCTGGCCACGCTACTCCTGACACAAGCCAGGATGCCGTTGGCCTTCTTGGCCACCTGGGCACATTGCTGGCTCATGTTCAGCTGGCTGTTGACCAGCACCCCAAGGCCCTTTTCTGGCGGGCAGCTTTCCAGCCACTCCTTCCCAAGCCCACAGCATTGCATGGGGTAGTTTTGACCCAAGTGCAGGACCCGGCACTTGGCCTTGTTGAAACTCATACAACTGACCTCAGCCCATCGATCCAATCTGTCCAGATCCCTTTGCAGAGCCTTCCTATCCTTGAGCATATCAACACTCCCGCCCAACTTGGTGTCATCTGCAAACTTACTGAGGGAGTGCTCAGTCCCCTCATCCAGATCATTGATAAAGATGTTAAACAAGACTGGACCCAACACTGAGCCCTGGGGAACACCACTCGTGACCAGTTGCAACTGGATTTAACTCCATTCACAACCGCTCTCTGGGCTCGGCCATTCAGCCAGTTCTTTATCCAGTGAAGAGTACACCCATCCAAACCATGGGCAGCTAGTTTCTGCAGGAGGATGCTGTGGGGAACAGTGTCAAAGGCCTTACTAAAGTGCAGGTAGATGACATCCACAGCCTTTCCCTCATCCACTAGGCAGGTCACCTGGTCATAGGAGGAGATCAGGCTGGTCAAGCAGGACCTGCCTTTCATAAACCCATGCTGGCCACTTGTAGAAAACTTCATTGACCTCTTCATCCTGGTTGGGTGGTCTATAACAGACTCCCAGCAGGATGTCTGCCTTGTTGGCTTTCCCCCTCATCTTTACCCATAAGACCCTTTTCATCACAATCGTCGAGCTCTATACAATCGCAGCAGTCCCTAACATACAGTGCCACCCCACTGCCTCTCTTTCCTCGTCTATCCCTTCTGAAGAGCTTATAGCCATCCATCGCAGCATTCCACTCATGAGAGTCATCCCACCATGTTTCTGTGATGGTGACCAAGTCATAGCTGTCCTGCTGTACAATGGCTTCCAGCTCCTCCTGTTTATTGCCCATGCTGCATGCATTGGTGTAGATGCACTTGAGCTGGGCTATCGATCTCATCCCCAACCCCAGCATGCCATGCCTGGTCTCATCTCTAGTGAGCCTGGTTATATTCCCTTCCCCCTTCAAACCTAGTTTAAAGCCCTCTTGATGAGCCCCACCAGCTCATGGGCAAGAATCCTTTTGCCCCTTTGAGACAGCCGGACTCCATCTGTCGCCAGCAGGCCCTGTGCCATGTAAACCTCCCCGTGATCAAAGAAACCAAAATTCCACCTACAGCACCAGTCCCTGAGCCATCTGTTAATCAGATGAGTTTTCCTGTCCCTTTCAGTGTTCTTCCCTGCCACTGATGGGATTGAGGAAAACACCACCTGTGCCCCTGATCCTTCAACCAGTCGCCCTGAAGACCCTTTTGATGGCCTTGGGACTTCTCTCTGTGATCTCATCCCCGCCAACCTGCATTACCAACAGTGGGTAATAATCAGAGGGCCGCAACAGATCAGGGAGCTTCCTAGTAACACCCCTAACCCGGGCCCCAGGAAGGCAGCAGACTTGATGATGTTGGTGAACATGCATTTATGTGAGTGCACAGAGTAACACCATCTTCAGACAGTGCCATCTTTTGACTGAGATCCCCTTTCAAAAAACAAAACCAAACCCTGAACTTCTGTCAGCACTTGAGCTTTTGAAAATGTAAGCCTTCATACTCAATATAATCTAAATGTAATGTAGATTTAAAGGCAAATTTCATATGAAGAATGTTTTAAGATTCAGAAGTCTAACATACTGTTAACACAGAGAAATACAAACCCTCTTTTTTTGCCCTTTCTAGAAGGATAGGTTTAGGTTTTATTTTTTTTACTAATTTTACAGTGAGACACACACTTGACAGTTATTTATACAGGGGACCTCTCAGTGTTTGGAAAAAAGCTACAGCTTTGCCTGTGCTGGCTCAAATTAAAAATCAACAAATAAGCTGCTTTGAAGAAGAGATGATTTTACATCTTATAATAAGGATTTACCCCTGGGGGGTTAAACGATTAAAAATAAATTAGAGAGAAAATTAAAAGAGGCTTTAGCTGTGCAGTCTCTACCAAAAATACATATATACATGTGCAAAACCTTTTCACATTCACCCACACAGCCACAGAGGTACAATAAAAAAACCCAGCAGCCATTAAGACAGCAAATTCCCAATTATTTGTGTATGGGCTTGGGACACAGGTTGAATAACAGCATTGCTAGACCAGAAAATAAACATATTGCTTCTCTTTCATCTGCTGCAGTCTCTCCCTTTTAATTCAGATGTCAACTTGCTATTTAGATCAAGATCATCAAATGAGCTGTGTTCTCCTCCTGCTTTACAGCACAGAGCTCAGCAGAAGAGATCTCAATGTGTGCAGGAGACTTGCAAGGGGGGAGGCAGTGCAGAGGGAGGGCTGCCAGGCAGGCTGGTCCTCTCCTGCCTCTAAAGGGAGCTTCAGGGTCAAGCACTACACGGTAAAGGGGCAAAAGTCTCACAGAGGGTGAAGGTTAGACTAGAATTTACTTGTTATCACTTTCTTTGAAGAACCTCAGTGACAAACCACAACTATGGGATAATTGTTTCTTTTTGATTTTCACACATTATAGCGAGTCTTGCAGATATAGAACTTCACCAGTAACAACACTGCTTCTCTACAGACTCTGTAGTCATTCAGCTCTGCTGCAGGACCAGGGGAAGAAGCCAGTGAAATGGGGTAATACCATACAGGGGTAACACAGATCTCTATATTACTATGCTAAGAGGCTCCCACGCCTGAACAATAAAACCTTGCTTGTCTCCTGCTTGGCCAAATTGCTGCTTCAGGGGACTTAAAGTCTGTTGCAGATGGTTTTCAGCTCTCCACAAAGCTCAAAAGAACTGTCCCTCTTCTGTATGACTAAATCCTTGACCCAGAATAGTTTCTTATTTCCTTTATTTGCATTACTGACAACTACTTTATGGTAATATTGTTGCCTAAAGGCAAAACACCACCACTGCTTAATTATTTATGCAACAGAAAAAATGCTCTCTTACAGGAATGCTCCTCCAATCTGGCTTCACAAAACACGTCAGTATACTCTGTTAACCTTACAGATGACTACTCTCGGCTACATTGCTTTTGTCCTGTACCATGTTTTCAGTAAGCCTTTTGGGACACTTGACAACCTCAGCTCCTTTTGCCTCCTCACAGGATCTGATCTTATCCAGAGCTTCCTTTCCTGACGCGGGAAAACTGCGTAACCCACAGACATGCTGCTGGTGTGAGAAGTCGCTGCTGCGAGCGGCTCCTGTGCCCTCCAGCTGCTGGCCACATGTTCCTGCTGCTTGCCCTGCATCATCACTGGTGCTTGTGGGGCTGCATGATGAGCCAAGGCAAAGCACCGCCTGAAAAAAGAGATTTTGGATTTTCAGATCGATTTTTGACTGTCCGCTCAGCAGTCTGTGACAAACTGATGTTAGTCCTGGGCAGGGGTGAGAAGCAAATAACAGGGGACCCAGGCAGGGGACAACTGCCCCCTTCTCTGACACAGGCTGAATCGTGCATGCACCCTATCAGTCACACGGCAACAGCAGTCACTGAACAAACCCAGCAGCCATCACCACCACCCATGCTGTGCATCTGCAGTGTACCATGCGGCAGCAGGTCTTCCTGCCGTGTGTGTTGGAGCAAACCTGCAACGTGTGATGCTGCTGAGGTGGAGCACAGCCACAGCACACGAGCTGGGATACACGCCTCGCCAGGGGTGAGCTACGTCATGGCAATGTGGCTTCACCTTCTTGAGAAGTAAATCTTATTTACCAATCACAGTCAACAGGATTTTTCAGTTTAGAAGGGTTTCTGTTTATTTTCATTGTCTGTTTCAACTCTGTAGTGTTTGAACACCTGCCTATCATACTAACATTTATTTGGCTGGCACTTCAGAAAAAGGTACTTTATATAACCATTGATCTCCAGATTATCATAGGTATAACACAAACTGAAGGTAAGGTTTGTGCCTTTTCTGTCTGGTGCTGTTGTCATTTTGTCTGTAATATGCTTAGCCTAGTAACATGATGTCATGTAGCTATCCAGTTACTAAATTACAAGCTCATCTGAAGTATTTAGACTTGTCATTTCCTTTTAGAGATCTTGGAAATCAGTCTGGCTCGACCCTGATTGTAAATTGTAACAGTTGAAGTCAGATATAGAAATTTGAACAGGCATTTTCATAAAACATGAAAGGATTAATTTCTGGTGCCTTGATTTTGATCCAGCCTAAGCTCTATGGTTAGATCTGATAATCTTCAGATGTCTTCTTATTTCATGAGATTACTGGTCATACAATTTTATTTTAAGATTAAACTACAACTAAAACAACAGCAATAAAGTAGTTGGTGATTTTACTGATGCCTCAGTTTCTCTCTACCTGCCCCCCCACTAGATTACATACAGCTTTTCCCTTGGCGGCAGACACAGTGCCGGATGTTACTGCCACCGGTTACTGCAAGCAACAGCCCACGTCAAGAACCGTGTAAAGCCCTGAAGAAACCTCTGTTTCAAAAACCAGACCTCTAAACTCCCAGTCCTTTAATGTGTCAAGATAAAAAACACTGCGATGTTTTTAGCACACAAATTTTTTATTTAAGATGTTTTATCTCCCAGGCTAATCTCAGGCGAGCACCTTTCCTGAAATGGCAGGCTGCATCCCGCGAGAAGCATTTGCACCTCTGTAACGCAGAGCACACCAAGAAGCCAGAGCCGTCCCTCAAACCTGAGACTTGATTATGTCCTTATCTTTTCACGCATGAAATTTTCAAAATTGATTTCTGATCTACAGCACTCTCAGATTCAAGTTACCTCTGAGCTAACACTGCAGTCTGCCAGCTTTCGGGGTTAAATCTGGCTCACTCTCGCACAGAGCTACTTCAAAACAATCCTATTCCTTTACTCTCTAAGCTCTGCAGTCAGGCCCTTTTTTCATTGTTTATCCTATTTGATCTAGTGTGAAGCTACTTACAGCACTGCAAACAAAAGTTTTCAGATGAAAAAAATCAAATTTTCAAATTCACTGGACTGTAGGTGAAATTAAAGAATTCTGTATATATCTCTATATCATTTACAAATGTGTAATTTGCATGAATAATTAATCCTCTTGGAAAATCTTGGGCATGTTTATCACATTCAAAAGACTTACTTAAAGTCAAATAATCTTAAAAGAAATAAGGTTCATTGTTTAAGGCAGAGGACTCTGGGTGCATGAGCTTTCTTTTTTTTCCCCCTTTCATCAATACATTAAAAAGAGTTGGCCCAGCCACCTACCCACTCTGTGACATTTTTTCCCCCAGCAGACACATATGAATAATGAATAATCTACGTATTATTCATGATTCCTATAATTTTTATTCCCCAAAGCATGAGATATGCTTGAGATAGTAAAAAAAAACACAATGCAAACTGTCTTTATTACTAACCACCCACAGATCACACAGATCCAAGTGAAGTTGAATTTGTAGCCTTGTCTTTAGAAGACAATAAGAAGAGAATAAGGAAGTCAATGAGTATGTATCTTTCTCTGTTCCCCACCAATAACATTTGAACACGCTGATCCATTTTAAATCCAATCTGACACAGATAGAGTGCAAGGGTATTAGTTCTTACAGGTTTAATGTGAATAGGTAACTGAGCAGAAGAGAGAAAACCTAACATCACTGCCACTAAGTATAGGCTTCAAGGTAAACTCACAGCTTATTAGACACCAGAATCTGGACTCTGCACCTTCTTAGGCATCAGCTCATTACGAGACATAAATCCCTCAGAGATCAGGCAATGCTGGTTCTGGGGCTCACGGAACTACCAGTACTAGGTGCTGGCATGAAATATGAGCAAGGACCGTACACAACATGTGGTAAGCATGAAAGAGAACTTGCTTTTTACAGGGTATGAAACATAAACAGATCTATTAAGAAACAGAGCCGTCTGCTGGCGACGACTAAAAGGATAGTACTGTTAAGAGAAAAAAGGTTATTGGTGAATAACCGAAAATAGGAGTGTTGTCTTTTGTGGTATGAGCACTAAGGGCACATATGCACTCCAATACTGTGACAATTCTTGTTAGTTTAGCAACGACTAAACTAATATTTAAAAGGGCATTTTCAAGTAGAATAAGATGGGAAGCTAATGCTAAAGAAGCACTGCTGGCAGAAATAAAACTTTATCTGGAGTCAATAGAGTTAACCAAAAATATGTAAAATTCTAATACCCAGCACTATTTCATGTCATTGCCCTGGGCCAAGAGGAGAGCTGAAGAATTCAGAATACATTAGAGCTGGATGGCTCAAGAGAAATATAGCTTTACAGCTTCTCCATGATGTCTAGAGGTATTTCAGTATTCTTCTGTGTTAAAAGGCTGCAAACATGCACTCAGTCCTCTTGGAGTATCTATTTGTGGTAGCAGCTGTGGGAAAAGCTACCAGTTATTCCCCTTCTGGGACTTCCCTCACACCACTGTTGGTGAATTGGAATAAGGCTTGATAAACATCCAAATTAAAGATTAAATATTATCCCTGGAAGAATATAGAAGTTTTGGGAATGTGTCGCCATCATGGGTTATAGTAAACCCTCACATCAGAACAACCAGAGATTATTGAAGAAATGCCACTAATTACACATGAAGCAGAAAATGTAGGAGCTGCCCCTTGGTTAAAGCAATTGTGAGGCCAGTCCAGGACACTTCTTGTCTCCAAGGTGACCAGCAGCAGAGGCTGGAGGGAAGCATGCAAGACACACCAACCCATTGTGGCTCCTTCATTGTTGCACACAGCATGAGCACCTTGTTTTATGCATCGCAAGAATTCCAAAAGGCCTGAGTAAAGCCACTTAAGAAAAGAGAAAATGCAGGCATGAGCACACAGAAATATGTGAAACACAACTGCTGCAAGTAACATCCAGAGGTGGTGCATTCACATTCACAATTTACCTATTTCGTGATACTTTCAGGAGTCCTACACACCAGAAATCTCAATGTTGTGTCTATAATGATCACAAGTACTTAACACCCCCCCCATTTATATGCCTTGCAGCACGACTACTGACGCATGTTACTAAAAGCATAAAACACCATTGAACCATGCTAATTAATTGGCATAAGGCATCACACAGCTACTGTGTCAACTAGATATTTATAGGCAATTCTGCTGAAGAAACCGGCTATTTGTTATCACATCATCCAGAAGGAGTTACCCAGAATGACCATTAAGATTAGAAAGCAGGCCAGGAATTTTGTAGATGGTGAGTTCTTTGGAGCAGGTGGTATTTCACTGCACACCTGATGTGCACCTAAAACAATGGGATCTCGATGTGACCTTTGGAAATTTACGAATATTAGCATCAGCTAAACAAATCAGCTTTATACATCCATACTTCTACACAAAGGAGAATGCAATCTGTGAGACAATAGGAATGACAGCGAGCAGCCATCCATCCTGGGTAGTCACTGGGCATGCACTTCTTGCCACTTAAGCTGGCAGAACTGGTCTAGAAAAACTTTGCAATGGACTCACGTCTGTAGCATCTCTGACAAGAAAATTACGAATATTCCAGGACTCAAACTCTGTAAAAAGACAACTTACAGGTTTAGGAAGCACCTTTAGCATGTATATAGTCAAAGTAGTACATGTTCATATATTTTTTTGCCGGCTTCACAAGCATAGTTGTCAGGACTAGCACATAAGTGCAGTCATACCCAGAAAGGTGGAGAGCTGTGCAAGCTGATGCAATACAGTACAGACATTGTTTTGCTCTAGGTAGAACAGTAAATGTTAGTTAAATGCTCAGTGTGTACCAGCTTAGCTTCAGTAAATTGGTCAAAGCAGCTTTGGATCAGGGACTGAACCTCACCTGGTCTTGTTTCTGAGCAAAATAATGACTTGCGTAAAAAATGGTAACCAAGATCTACAGACAAAGGAAATTTTGTGTCCCTGCCTAGTGCAATCTTAAGCTAGTCTATGATGTCTGAAAAATACAGAATCTAATTATGGTAGATGTGCAACTGAAATAATGAGGAGATTGAGAGTGGGACTGATAAGCAGTCAGATGCTACGCTAGCAAGCTGGAGGTCTGCAGTCCTCCAAAAGTCTGGCAAAAAATTACCTGCAATGGGATGTACAAGCTGAGAGATATTCAGTCAGTGTTATTAAAACCTGAATTAAGCATGTAGTCCTGCTGATGACTGGAGATTGTGCACTTGCTTAAGGTACGAAAAAGTAATTAACTGAATATAACATGTATTGTCTGTCCATGGTAGAAAATGATAGCCAATAAAACTATGATAGAGAAATCCAGGATCTCATTAAATATATAGAATAAAGTGTTGTAGTTTAGATCCTCAGGTATGCAGGAGAGCTAATGCCACTGGGCTGCTGCTTAATCAATGAAATGAATCAATCAATCAATGAAAGACTAGTACTATACTTGCTACTTGCTATACCACAGTAATTCATCCACTATGAAAATGAACTGTGCATGTTGGAAAAGCCAACTGTGGGTTTAGAAGAGATGGTGCTAGGGGCAGAATCTGGAGCCAGCACATAAGCAGGTGCTTCCCAGGATGGTGGTTTTGCGCCCATTGGGTTCCAGTCTCAGGAGAGCTGGCAGTCCTGAGAGGGCAAGAAGAGATCAGTGCAGGGGGCAGACACTGGAAGAAGCAGCCAATACCCCCATTTAGCTTCAAGGTAAACACAAGTAGATAGCAATGGTGTATTAAGATCTCTCCTGAACTAATCAGCACTCGCTGCTTGCCATCTCTGAAACTCTCAGTCACTTTCTGTAAACTCTCCTGTAACATATGGTACTGCATCATATCATGGCCAGGAGGGCACACTGAAAGTTACACGTCTTCCGCTCCTCTCCGCCAAGAATCCAAGAGAACGTGTATCTGAAAACACTGCTGAGAGGTATGCAAAGTTGACACAGCAGCCGTGAGGAGTGACTGCTCCTCTCTTGGTCCCAGCTGATTGCCACAAAGCTCAAAAAATCTCCAGCAATAAAAAAGAAGTGATACTCGCAATAAGCAGCCTTATTATAGAAAAGTGTTTCCTGATTTAAAAGCAAATTGCTGAATATCTCACTGGCATTTCTCTTACCATGTTGTGCTTTAACAGCAATTGACACAGTAGCCCCTCCACAACACTGAGAAATAACACCTAATTAGAAATATGCCCAAGTCCTTTTTTAGGGTAGGAAATACTAATGTGTTAGGAAGATATTCTGGCCGATAACTGCAACATGAAGTTCTGTAACATGAAACAGCAGGATTAGAGTAAGAGGAACTTGTATTGTGTGCAATTAACATCCAAGCAGTAATTCCATCAACTGATGAGGTATCCAACCATTAAACCATAAATTACGACCTTGTATCACAACTACAGGAGTCCCCTTACACATCCAGCTGGTTAGTTACACCAACACCACCTCTACCATCTTGCCCTCTGTCATTTTGTTCAGGAGCACATCTTGCTATGCTTACAGGCATGCATATCTGACGCAGACACTACTGACATTCTTTGACAAATTCATCAACCCAGTTGTGAAAGAGTTATCATTTTTCTCCCTCCCCCCTGCTCCACAGTTGAAGCCCAGGGGCAGTTCAGTCGTGCAACAGCTGTTCAGCACATGAAAGAAGGGAGTCAATGCACCTTCCCAGCACAAGCTGCTGACAAAAATGACAGAGGGCTGCAAAGGACAGAGAGTGAGCATTTTTGGTACTTTATGTATGAGAGTGTCGTACTGATGCGTTGAATGCTGAACAATGCATCAGCACAACGCTTCAAGAAGAGGAAACCATCGCAAAAGTAGGGGTCACCTTACCTATTCCATCTCTCTCAGAAAACTCATCAGCACAGGCAGAATGGAAGTATATCACACAAGACCAGGCAGTCAGAAAGCCTGAGCAGGCTGTCTGATCCTCTCAGAGAAGAGATGTTACCTCATTTTCATTGTGGAAAACTCAAACTTCATCACAAAGGCCATGATGGGTAAGTATGAAATCTTGTTTGCCAGCAACAATAAAACAGCCCCAGACTGCGAGAGAAGTAGAATAATAAGCTTTCAGGAAATGCAGTTAATACAATAATTCGCATAAAACACTGGGTGGCATTTAGCATCAGGAAAACCTTCTTGTTGCAAAGAAAAACTGGATGGATTTTTTTTTTATGGAAGACAATTCACAGGTGATGAACCTGCACGTGAACTTGGTGGGAAAAGGATGTAGTAGCTGCCGCTGATCCCTGAACTACAGAACGGAAAGCCAAGGGTTCTGGAAGCCCATCAAACCAGAATGAAGGCACCACTGAACATCCCATAACTATTTCCATTTTTTGATACTTCAATACCCATTCCTAATTTTTTAAGATTATGACCTTGATTTTCTGCAGCCTTGTGCCCAGTGAGTGCAACCTCGGTGAGGACGAGTTACATCTGCTTTGTCCAGTGTAGTAATGGCTCCATGAAGTGCACAACAGCAGAGTCAGGGCTCTCTGTGATGTGGAAACAGCACTGGGTGTTTCAGCTTACATCCTCTACAGCAGATCTATAAATTCTGAAATGTATTCCTGCTGTGAAGGCTCAGCTGTTTCAGCCAGCTTTGCTGCCGACGGTAAGACAAGCTATGTGATGTGAGCACAGGTTTCAGGTGAAATTTAGGCAGGGTAGCCCTGTGAATTAGATCCTTTGGGATATTCACACAGTTGTGAGTTTCTAGTTAAAAGTACCAGGCTGAGCTCTTTTAGTGAGAAACTCCCAAAAGGCAATTAATATTTGATGGTGTAAAGTTCAGCATGCCAGAGAGACGGCAAAGGAAGAGGAAGAGAATGAAGGTAGCACTTCGACATAACTACACTGCCTGGACACACGCATTCACCTGTTAAAACCATACATGCAGTACCTGAACAGGAAGAGGTGCTTATCTACTTTGCTAGTAGTGACACTAGGCTTATGCAAGAAGTGGAAACACCCTCTACAGATCTGTGAGCCACCATGATTTACAGGCTGATCACGAGATCTATATCAAGCCCCAAGCAAGTATGTAGCCGACTATAGCCACGAACGCACTAGTAGGAGTTCAAAAAGCCCTTCTTATTTTGTTCTTCTGCTCTCCAGTACTCTCTCTCCCTCTCAAAATTTTCCTGGAAAATCGCAAATAGCCTTTCCATGGTCTTATGGAATGGATCAACTTATCTTTATGCTCTTTACCATCTTCCATGTGTGTGCAATAACTTGTATCTATCTTCAGTAATTTCAGTCTGGCAATATTCTGCATTTGCATAAAAGACCTTTGCTACTCATAAGTGAGCTAGAAGACAACTCCAATGGGATGATTTAGGCCTGTTTATGGGGTTAATAACAATGTGTTGGTTTAAGCATACAGAGTTAGCTTTGTTTTCTAGATAGGAACAAGTAGTTTTTAGTTCAAAAAATGGAAACCATCAGTGCTGTCTCGTGTTGCGACAGCAAAAGACTATAGAGCTCTCCTGACAACCTTTCTTTCTATTTTTCGGTCTCTCCCTTATGCCTTGCTTTATTTAACATTGCTGAAAAGGAATACATAATAAAAATACACAAACCCTCCTTTAGGAGATGCTGTGACTTTGCATAGAATGGGTCAGTATACTTCCCCTGCATTTGGGCCATGGTATTTCATGATTACATATCTCACCTTTACATTTGTATCCAACACACCCACTACAGATATAGTCCTGGAAAAATAAAATAGCTTTAAACAAACAAAATCCTCCAAGATGTTGGTCCAGGAAAGCATGCCCTAGCAGGTGAGGAAGTCATACATAAACATATACATCACAACCATATTCACTCAGATTTATGCCCCGGAGCTTATACACAACACAAACAACACCATATGCAGATATTCTCTTGTACACTAATTTAATCAAGATATTGACCAACATAGGCTCATCTACTGCCAAATTCTGAATTTCTCAAATGTGTAAGATCCATAATAACTATTCAGGTCTGCTGTGATCTTACACACCTCCTCAAAAAAAATCCTGCTTCAAAATAAATGATTACATTTATAATTGCTTATCAGTTTACACAGTGTGCAAATAGGGAAGGCTGAAAAAAATCTTCCTGGGATTCAGACTTCTGCATCAATTTCACCAGTCAAAACCAATGAAATTTCTTTAGACAAAATGAACATTTTTAATGAAAATTGACTAGTTTCTCCAGTGAGAAAATGTAAAAATGTTTGCATCAGAATTCTCATATATTTATAAGTTTGAGATTTCATTTTGATTTTTAGTTAATGAATTCTTCATTTTTTTATTATTTATATACTTTTTAATCATTTCACAGCAGGTCAGGATCAGCAGTGTGGACAGATGGACTCATGGTCTGATACTAGTGATATATAACCTACCAATATAATAGTTGAAATAACTTATTTTTAATGCATGATTACTATTTAAAAAATCATAGAATAAGTAGAGACACTTTGACATTTAAAAAAAGGTAAGCTTCCCTTAAGAGCTATCAAAATAAACTAAAATGAAATAAAATAATGTTGCACCTAATCATTAGTCACAACATACAGAATATATTCTGAAATGCGGCTTCACATTCTCAGCTCCTGCTTCGGACCTTCTGCGTGCAGCACGCAGCCCTCTGTCAGAGGAAAGGGCTACGGTGGATGGCTTGACCTGGGCAGGAGCGATATGATCCATAACATGATTTTTTATCATCTTACTCTATGATGTCTTAGACAGCTTTACCTACTGCAAGTATACTGTTAGGTAAAGATAAAGGCTAAATGTTGGAAAGGACCCTCCTTTGAAAGAGGGTTTGATACCAACAGGCCTTTAACAACTCTTGTAATCAGAGTATTTTGTGAGTTGGAAACACACATGCAGATGTTTCCAAGTGTTGGTTTGATTTGCATTCTGGAAAATTCCAGCATTCAAATGCAAAACACCCCACAAAATAACTATGCTCTCTCCCTCTGCTTCCTGTTCACCCCACATACTGATCATCCCCTTTGTAGTTTTTTCTCTACATGTCCACTGCAGCTTTACCTTTCCTTTGCTGACCTATGTTACTAGCTACAAATATGAACGTATCCTACATTCCCACGCGTGCCTCTGCGGTCCACCTGAAGCAATTCGGGCTAGCACCTTCTACCATGCCGCCGTTTGACTTTGTTTGGCAAGGGGCACCAGCCTTGAGCCAGACGTTTCACCTTCTGCGTCAGGAGCTGGCACATGGCTTTACGGTCACACTCACAAACGCGGCAGATCGACCTGCCCTCACAGAAAAAAGCAGGGCCAACCGCATCCAGCTTCTGCGAGAAAAGCAGAATCTCCCCTTGCTTCTGAGAGGGGAAAGCAGCCACTGAGCTCCTCCTTCAAGGGACTAAACACAAGGAATACCTCCTGGCCTGGTGCACACCATGTATGCACACGGTTTCAGGCAAATATTTATTTCCCTCCTCTTCCCCTCTAAAATAATTTCTGATCGGATTGCTTTGTCCTCCAGCAGAAGACAGCGGGAATTATGCTGAGCACTAGTTGGTACCAACAGTCACTAAGGATCGCGCCCCACACAGTGTGATTACTCGTTTGATCCTCTACGTGTTACACAGGTACACACACAGAGTGATACAGGCACAGTTACTCACCCAAAGAAAACAAGCACAGCCTGCTTCAACTTCAGTCCTTCCGTAATTCTAACTCTCAGCTACTGGATTTAAACCATTTAGCTTATGCTTTTGCCTTCTTCCTCAAGAATAGCTGTAACAGAGCCGGGTCTTCTCTTGGCCAGTGCCCATCCGAGCAGCCGCAGCTGGGAGACAGGGAGGAGCGAGAGGGAGTGTGTGTGTGTTTGTGTGTGTGTGTATGCATGTGTGCACACACGTATGGGTTAGCACAAGCATAGTTCCGGTGAAGGAGTTCTTCACACACACAATGCTGAGGGTGTCTTCACATTTCATCCATTTTCTGTCCTTCTGCAACAACACTCATTCCTGTGACACGTGTGGGCACAGCCCCGAAGAAGCAGAGGAGCGCAGCGACAGAGCGTACTCCATACCCTTTACTCCTCCAGGGCTCTTCCAGCTGCCGCTCCCTCCTGTCTCCCTCCTTCCTCCCCTCACTGCCACGCAGCCGATCTTCTCTCCTCTGACACTTGACAACAATCCTGGGCCCTTTCCAAAAATCGATGAAAAAAATCAAGTTTTCCAGCCAATGGAGGTGTTTCTGTCCGCCCCTCCCTGCGAGTGCGACCCTTTACGACTCCTCACTGGTGCGGCCTGAAAGGTCTGTCAGTGACCGTGGCTGCTATAGCAATAACTACAAACACGGGCCCTTTCCTGCCTTCCATTCCTACCGCTAGCTCAGTATAAGTACAAACATTAGGTGTTCTCAGCTTTGGAGCGGACGCTGTCTGTAAAATACGCAGCCAGCTTCAGACAAATGCAGTTACTGAGAAGAACTTAGCTGTAAGGAAAAATTCACTAAAAGAGAATTGGTTCTGTTTTAACCAAAACCAGGACAGGAGGTCAAATGACTTAGCTGCTCACAATATCCTTTGCACCCGGAGTGCCACAAAGGCTCTGGCTAACTCTGTCACCCCTATCTGCCTCACCAGTGCTGCTGCTCTTGAAAGTCAGAGACAGATGGTCTCAGCACAAGCAATAAACTCAACATCAAAAAATAGGATTTTGGTGTGTCATTTTAAGAGCTGCTTTACAGATACATGTGTTTACACTCACCCCACTGCAAAATACCAGTAGGTGCTTAAAGAGCAAGACACAGGACTGGATAATATCCCCTCCAAGCCTGCCTCTCCCTTGTCTGTAGAAGAGAAGATGGAAGATGAAGAAGGAAACTGCAAGACTTGCGAGCTGCAGCTGGGACTGGAGCCGGGAGCATCAACGGGGAAGAAAGCTCCTGCACAACCACGGGAGCACCCAAATGCTAACCCAGAATGCCTTCAGTATTTTTATTCTCTATATTTCTACTTCAGTAAAAGATAGAGGGTTTTCCTTTTCCCTTAATGGCTGTTTCATGCTGTAGCGTGAAAACCTGGAAACCTGGGGTTTCACACACGAACTTTATTTAGATGGCAATGAAAGGAGATGAAGGATAATGCCTGTGATCTGAAAAGGGATTGGAGTATTAATTACACAGACAGACTTAAAGAACAACATTTTAAACACTGCAGCATATTACTACCACTACATTTTGATAGCTTCAGCTGAACCACACTATAACTTCACCATTTTAGGTGAATGCAAGCTTTCCTACCTAACTATTCCTGTTCTGCAGTCATGCTTTTCTTGAGACCTATCTGGACATGAGGAAAACGAGCTGGGGAGAGTCCCAATTCCCAGGCTTACAGTCTAAAAAGCAAAAATTGCTGGTTATATGGGTCTGAGAAATCCTGATTGGGAAAATGCATATAATGAAACCTCCTGCCAGGTGAATTTCTCAGGTCTTCTGTCCCATAAATATTGGAAAAAACATATTCCAGTTTTCCCTTTGCCACGGTTTGGTGTCTCCTCGCACAACGGTTCCTGTAGAAATCTGTCCCTCCTGCTTTTCCAGCAGTGGCTACCTGAAAAGGCCATCAACCCGAAGCCTTTCACTCACCCAGGGTTTGAAGAGCTTTTCTGCTATTTCCTGCAATCTGTGGAGCTTCTGATACCAGGCTGTTAGCCTAGTGCGTACTCTGATGAGGGCTTGCTCTGCAAGTCTCCTGCTCTTGGCCCCCGCAGGTCCCACCGCTGCTGGACCTGCCTCACTCCGTGCCCTGCGAAACACCTTCCCCCACCTCTCTCTCTGATTTTGTTACTGAAACCTCCAAAAATGCCCTTTTCTCACAGGCGTGTTTAATTCCTCCTCCTTAGACAAGTGAAGCAGCTCACAAGCACTCACGCTGACATCCCCTGAGGTCTCGTTTCTTATCCACCTCCATACCTAGCACCCCATCATAAGGGAGAGAATGAGAAAGGGAAGAAGTACCTTCCCAAATATTGCTATGCCTGCTTTATAGTTTTACCTTCAATGTACTTATTTGACCAGCCTGAGCAGCAAGGTGCAATTTGAATGAACTGTTGTCATTTATATACGAGCTGTCACTACAGCTTAGCCGCTCTTTAGAGGGACACAGTCAGCTCAAACCATGAGAGTCATATTTAAGGAAGGAAAAGACTGTGATGAATGCATTAGCTTCCTTAATGATACTTTCAAAAACTACAGTGACACTGCTTTAAAAAACCTTTTGTACTTCAAATTCTCATTAACTCCATCACTCCTAAGAGCATTAGCCAAGGTTTGAGCAGTTCATCATCTCTGTTACATTCATTTACATGCTATTGGGCTTGACACTGGATAATAAGGGCTTATCCAGCAATACTTAATTTTTTGATCTGGTAAATTTACTATAGGTCTTATTCTTTAAAGATATTATCTTTTTTTTTTGCCACCAATTGACTTTTTTTCTTGTAGCTCACAGCAGCACTGGTTTTTGAATGTAAAAGAGTTGTGGAAACACTGATCTTTAAGTTATTAGACTTCCTGCTACAGTTGCCTTGACCAAAAACTCCCTCTCCAATAATGAAAGGACCTTCTGTTTCCTTCAGAGGTGGTGTGAAAGCTATTGTACATAGGCACCACTTACTGGATCACAAGCATCAATCATATTTCTAGTGTTTGGTCTTTTATCACCTAACAAAGATAGACAACTGGCGGCTGGACCAGAAAAGATCTCAGGTCGTGCTTTCCCACTGGGATTCACACCCACGTATGGTCCAATTTAGCAGCATGAACTTGCCGTGACACATGCGTTCTCTCTGAAAAATGTTCATCTGAACTCTTAGAAACATTCATTATCTGCTTGTTGTTTACCAGCTGCCTGCATGAGGCAGGTGGGCTCATGCTGTGGGCATCACCAGTGTTTGTGGGTACTGAAGGCAGTTGTTCAGGCTCTGTAAATTAATTCGGTAGAAAAGGACAACATTATTTTAGGCATATGGCTGACATTCATCTGTCCTCTTGAGATAAATAACCTAGTAACAATGCAAAAGACAGTTAACAGCCTCCCTTTGTGTTTCATGGAAAACAAACTTATTTTAACACTACTGTAATTACTGTAAAACCTTTCTATAAAATGCACACCAGTATCTTTAATAAAGAATCAGTGAAAGGCAACAGGTCATTTATCTAGCAAAATCTGCAAAATTAAAGTGCTGGCTTGACCTGAATAAATATATACAGAAACACTGAGCCTGAGCAGGGGTATTAATTACTTTTACTGCTATTAGTCTGCAGTGCCATTTGTGCGACGAAGAAGTGACTTCTGGCCTTCTGCAGGGCACTGTACTAACTCACCTGATTTTTAAGACCACAGCAATGTCACTAATGTCTGCTCCCCGTCTTTCAAGCACGTGAGCTCTCGCAAACAGCTGCATTGGGAAGGAGCGGAGCAGAGCTGCCAGGCACATCCGCTGGGCAGGAAAGGTGGCAGTGGTGTGAGACTGGGATTCAACAGAGTGCTCGGCCATGAAGACAAGCATATGATCAGTCAAGTACGTGGCTAACAAGAAGCCACGTGTTTTCAAGTATCAGCACTATTCTACCCATGAATAGCTGGAAGATTAAGTTCATGTAGGTATATACATAAGCAATCATGATAGTTATCATCTCTCTACTACAACTTTTTCCACTTACAAGCACATTTTGCAATGCAGGTAAGGATTTCTTAACTGAGTAACTTCCCAATGCTCTTAATATCATTAAGAAGAATATTAAGGTAACTATGCCTCTATAAAAAACATGCTTAAAACTCATCCAGGCAGAAGGGATCCCTTCTTCAGAGGCTTCCATACACTGAAGCATTCAACACTGGTGGACGTTGCCCACAACAGTAAAGGCACATGTCCTTTTTCAGTACACCATGTGCAGGACTGTGAGAATATGGATTAACAGCAAGCTGTGATAATTTACCATTTATTTGTTACTGCATTCACAAAAATCTTGCTCCTATATTCCTGAGCAGCTCTGATGCAAGCCATGCTGCACTTGAGTGGTAGCTTACAACGTAATTTTGCTGGTGCCTGGCAGACTAACTTAGGGCAAAGGCAGAAATCAAGAGACTATCTTTTTCTGTCATCCTGATACGGCTGTATATGTGTCCTGGTTTAAAATGCATAGCACACAGTAACACGTATGTTGTTGTACATGGATAAACATGGAGGGAGTGATCATACCCCTAACATAGGACTAAGGGTCCCTCGCCTTAGTGTTCATGACCTGACACTTGTACCATAGAGATGTGGGGGGAAGTAGGCTTTTGAGGCACCTTCATCCTCTTTCCTCATAGGTATGTTTGAAGGAAACGGGAAAGTGATCCCACTTTTGTTGCATGGTAGAATATAAAATGGAATGGGAGAAAAATGATCTAGTCTCTATGCGTGCCGTTTCTTTAACAGCCAAGAATGAAAAATACATTTAGATTATTTACATTTGGAACTGTCATGCTAAAAAAAAAAAGGCAAGCGAATTGCATCTGCTAGGTCAAGCTTCCCATCCCCCATCTCAGAAAATCACCAACCCAAATGTCGCTTGTCTGTGTTGGTTCCCACAGAAGGCAAACCGTATGTTACGTTCCCAGTGTCCATGCATTTCTGCGGCTTCTAAATAGCTGGCTCCCCCCAGCTGCTGTTTGCCAGGTTTTGGTTCTCTTCCAGCACTGAAAGGCAGAGGGTAGGAGATGTCCTGCTGCTACTCTCCTTTCTTTCAGAAAATGGAGAGGTTGTCTGGCTGCCAACTTGTCAGTGCAAATGAGTCCCCTCTGCAGACCTTATCAGATGAATCCCAATGTGAAAACTTTCTACATATGAATTGCTTTGCAAGGAATGCCCAACTCTTTTCAGAACAAATAAGTAAAAGAACAAAATAAAGGAAATGAAAAAGTAAAGAACCTGCACTGAAAGGTCACTTCAAAGGAACAAAAGTCCACACGGCTTCTTTCTCCTGTTCTCTTTCTTCACAGTTGGCTCCCCATCATCTACATGCTGCTCCCCTAACTGCAGTGGGCTTAGTCACCACAAGCCTCATCAGTGTACGATTAATTGCTCCTGTTAATCAAAGCTGAAAGGCTGAAGGAACCAGAGTGTCCAGCAGATTGGTAAAGGAATATTGTACTCTCATCAGTGCCAGGAGTCCACCGACAGTCTAGAAGAGCAAAAACGAGAACAGCTCCTGGCTACCAGATTTTCAGCAGCGGGGCCAGAATGGCTATCTGAAGGGAGCGTCAGTCTGTGGGAGAAATCATGCTTATCCTGGAAAACCACCAGCACCGTAAATGGCAGCCAGGACTGTTGGTTATATTACATCAATATTGTTAGTTACATTATTAAATATTAATCTAAGATATAAAAAATGGAGGGTTCTTCTGGCTCTGCCAGAGACAGCCAGTGTAATCACACACGAATCAGTACATTTCAGTTCCTCTCAAATTCCCATCTGTAAGTCAGATGATAATATTTCCAACCGCCCACCTTTTGCAAGCCTGTGTCTCCAGGCAGGCTCCCCGGCCGCCTCTCACGTTACAGATGTACAGCCTCCGGAGCCCACTGGAATATTACAAATAAGGAGACACAGCACAGAAAGGTCACAGAGCTTGCACCAAAGCTCTAGGGTCTCACCACCTCTTGCTAGTGGCAAAGGGGTAACAGCTTGGGCTAGAAGAGTGAAAGGATAGTTTGGACTGCTTTAGATAAAATTTGTGCCTTAAAAGCTGTCTCTGCAGAGCCCTGTCCTCAGCTGCTGAAAAGAGCTGTTGAGACAGCCACCAAATTGTGGTTCTCTTTGAGGATTCATAGAGCACGAGGGAATGCAATGCAAAGATAGGTGAAAGCAACACAGATTTGTCAAAAACAAACCGTGTAGGATGAAGCTTATTTCTGTCGCAGGGAAAGAAGCGTTATGGGAAGGGAGAGGTACCAAGCGTCACATTGACGGAACTCAGCAAGTCTCCTGGCAGTGTCACTGTGCCACCTCCAGCCTCTTCCAGCCCCTGCTTTTCGTGGTGCTGCAGGGAGGGGGCCAGGGAAGCCAGGGGGAAGGGGAAGGGGCTACAGCCCACGGTACGCTCTCTCCCAGCTCTGCACACCCAGCTTCACTCACTTCATGTTTCCTGGCTTCTTCACTTTTGTTTGACAAATACAGGTCTTCAAAGAGATATTCTAGGTACACAGTCCTGTAAAACCACTCACAGTAGTTGAACCAGAGCACCTTGAAGCAACATGGGGCCATTAGATAATGAAACTCAACAGTCACAAGTATAGAGCCTGTAGTGATAAATCTGACTGCGTTACCCAGCCTTTGTCCGAATACAGTCATGCTGATTAAGAGTGTCAAATGGTTGAGAATCCACAAGTAATTCAATACATCGAAAGGGACTGGCACACCTACCCTAAACACCTGTGTGAAGAGAACAGTTTATGCTGCTGAGCTCCATCAGGTGGTTTGTCTATGGTTAGAGAAATCAACTTGAAATAATAGTGGGTCAGACTTCGTGAGAGTACATGTAAACAGTTCCTCCACAGAAGTGAACAGAAAAGGGTTTGAAAAGGGCTAAGAAGAGGATAATTTAATGTTAAAAACAAGCATGAGAAAGAAATGAGGAAAGGAGAAACCTCAGAAATAATTAACAGGAATAATTAACAGGGAAGAGCACAGGCCTCAGCTGTGGTTGTAGCTAAACTTGTGCTTCAGTGATATGCTGAACTGTGGACAGGTATGCATGGAAGAACATAGATGACCAGTGGATTTAAAACATACAGAAATGCCAGCTCAGCACATGCTTACTATTTCTGCCAACAGAATACTAGTTTTTTAAGCACTCCAGAACACTACTGAAGCCTAAACTCCTGACCAAAGCTAAGCACATGCTTAAATGGCTTCCTGAATTGAGATGAAATGATGAAATGGGATCCAAGAACATAACAACTGAAAGACAGGGAAACTTTAAGTCTAAGTAATCATAGAGAGATCACGTTCTTTATGCTCTTCACAGATTCCTGTACCATGTTCTTTTTTGTCTTCCTAAATACAATTTTGTGATAATAGAAAAATAAAAATCAGGACCACACTCAGACTCCAGGACCGCTCCCTTTTCACTTGGTGAAAAGCCCCTGCACATCAGTCTCCCAGGTGCCAGTCATTCCAACTGTTTTTCCCAGGTGGACGGTAAGCCAGGTGAAGTGACACTGACTGAGCAGAAGGCCACCAGGTGAGGTAGTGGCCAGCACTGATTGCAGAGTTGTGTCCCGTCCTGAGCTGTTTAACAGCTCAGCAGTACCACAGCATTGGTGCCCAGACTCAAGAGTCCAGTTTGCTTGGAGGGCAGATGTGGATTTTCTTGTGCATCTCTGAAGAGCTTACTGTGTAGCAAGTAAATAATAATGGATTTAAGTAACAACAGGAGACTGATAATACTGAATATTAGACTGTTGAGTTTCACATTGATTGAAGTATCTCATCTATGCTGAAGTCAAACATTAAGCCAGATTTCAGCACTCTTACAACTTTGAAAAACAAAATAGAAGGTACTGTGTCTGGAGCAACCAGGCTGACAAGTTACTGTGCAGGGAGCAAGGTCTCATTGCTACACAAAAAATCAACTTCCCTTTAAACTCAACAGCAGATAAAAGTGATTTGTGTTCCAGTTAATTCGATTTGCTATCTGAACTTGTTGTCATTTTGTATTTTTCTATTTGATCTTCATTCCCCTTTTAATGCTGGCTTATTTCTTCTTGGTGGTTTATGCTAATATGTTACATTGTATTTCACTTAGGTAATAGTTTAATAAATTCTTTAAGAATATAGTGATTGACACAGATCACGAGGCAGTATGGAGATTAACTTTCTGCAGAAGTTGTACACTCACACCGACTTACCCCATAGTGAGGAAAGTGCCCAAGCAGAGGCAAGCTGGGATAGTGACAGATAGCAGCAACACTACAATGATGCCTGTCAGGGGTGACAGCTACACTTCTCTGGGAAAGGAGCCTACACTTTGCAGGATTTTGTGATCTCGTGGTGCATTCTTAGTCATAAATCATTAAGAAGTTGTAGAGAAAGAAAACATGAGAAAAGGGATGCTACTGATGGGTTGCTATTACTTTTCTATGGGCAGCCCTGTCCATTAAAATAGAGAACTGATATTGAACAGAAACAAGCAAGCTGATGCCTGTAATAGAATAACTGCCAGCATGCCATCCACTGGGATTTCATAAATCCATATGTAAGAGATCTAAATCATAAAAGAAAGATTAGTTTTTGTTACATCTCTCACAACATGATAATTTCAATGGTTAATTTTCTAACACGTTTGCCATAGGCATCACACAAAATTTATGTTACTTCTTTCAGCCAACACGCTTTACAAACACATATGGTGAGCTTTGTACATGTTACTATATCTCATCTGCAGGCCTGGATGGGTGAGAACAAAGCTTTCAGAAACAGCTATTGATGTGGGGTGCTAAAGCACTCAAAAATAAGAGCATGAATACTTGCAGGTCAATGAAAGAAAATTTTGACCACCAGTACAAGTCGTTTAAAAAAAACAGGCGTATGTGCTGGATCTGAACTTCAGCTTCAACTGAAAAGTTTCAGTAACTAAATGACTCCACAGTAGACGGGGTCATGTTGTTCCTAGGCCCCCTCTGAGGAGGAACGAACTTCCCTTCTTCAGGGGGGCTTCTGTAAAGGGCACATGGGAGATGCAGGACTGATCTCGCACCCTGGGGAAAGACAGCAGGAATGAGAATTGCTGTAGTGTGTCTGCATCGGTGTGAAGCCATGGGTCTGGACTTCCAGTGCGTGGTGGGGACCAAACTTCCCCTAGCAGAGCATCTCTATACTCTGTGTGAGCATTTAAACAGCCGGTAATGACAGCATATCATCACTTGTGGTACCCAAAATCTGGTAAGTTTCTGAAATGAAAGAAAACTTATAAATATCCTGCATTAAACATAAGCAGTGAGATCTAGAAAATATTGCGCAGTTTTTCCCTCCACCATCTCCTTGTTATTCCCAACCTGGAATGCTGTGAAAAGTGATAGCCAAGATGGTCTCCTGTGGGACTGCAGTCTGTAATTGGGAAGGGGACCGATCTCCTTTGTAGCTGTTCTCAGAGGAAAGAAAGACCCAATTCAACTCCTGCTTTTCCCTGAGTGAGCCACAAAAAAAAGGGAGCCAGGCTAAACGACAATAGCTTCAATCAGCCACACACGCACGAAACAAAGGGAATTTTTTTGCTGCACAGTCAGAAGAGGAGGGGTCTGATTGGCATTCAGACTTTGCAGCACCTCACTGTGGGAGAGAGGTCTTCTGCAGTCATTACTCTCCTGTGGTGCTTGTTATTGACAGCACTTTCGACTGACTCTGGCAGAGAATAAAAGTATCCCTCTCAGTAATATCATTCACTTCCCACACTTGCTGTTCCCCCTCTCTGTGCCTCATGCAGAGCACATGTGCAGCTGACACAGAGTGAACACGGTGACCTCCTCTGAATATGCATAAATGCTAAGGATTGTCTTTTTTTTGCTCTGCTGCCATGGCTGACTGAAGCAATAGCTTGGCCAGCATTTTGCCTATGAAAGAGTGCACTAGTTTGCAAATGTTAGCCCACAGATGGCCAACTTCTGAGCCTGGCATCCAGACCTCGTATTCAGTCTCACAAGTAATTTAGAAAGCATATAGTTAAAACTGATGAGACACTGATATGCACCTGCTTTCATTTTCTTGCAACAGTTTGGGAGATACATCAATGTGCTGAGCATGGAGTAGAGATGATTTAAAGGAAGAGAAGATTAATGTTACCAGATGATTTTTAAAGAATTTAGCTCTCCGGTGCTTGACAGTTGGAGTTTGCACGACTGAAGTACAATAGATGAAAACACAGGTTAAAGAACAGGCTTTATTCCCACTGGAGCCATTTAGATCCAACACTACTGAACTTCTGTAGGTTCTACACATGAAAAGGTAGATTCACCATCTCCACTCCTTTAAAATCACAACAGGGGCTCCTTGCAATGATGGGAGTAAACATAATTAAGTTTTGCTCATAATTGTTGAGCACAATGCTCTTTAGTTTCTTTCTGCTTTTTAGCACTTACAATCTTACCTTAAAGCATTTTCTTTATCCATGAAAAGTTAAAGGCTTACTTTTTAGTTTTAACATAAATTGTTGGCATATGCTTTAGACTTTCAGACCAGAATTTTCAAACTGAACATGAAAGTGATTAGAATACCAGAAGAAGCAGTACCGCAGAATATGCAGATAGGTCTGCTGAGGCTTATGTGCTCTTCTGCTAGTGATTGCTGGGAGGAAGACAAAGAAAATGGACAGCGCCATTGTCTGATGAGTGCGTTTACACCGAATTGCTTCAAGGACCTTATAACACAGAAATTAGACTTCAATTAATCACAGGCAAAATTTTATGAAATCAGTAAGTCAGCAAAGTGTTTGGGAATGTCACTGTAAGTTCATGATTCATGCTCTGCCTTCCTTGCAGAGTTAAAATCATTTTTAATTCTTTATACTGCCCTCCTCCCCCTTTTATCAGAGAAATTCCTATATTTCTTATATTTATTTAATTCGTCCTTATATTCCTACTAGTAAGCTCACGCTATCTGTTGGCCACTGACTCCTTGGCTGCTGCAGCTGGAATGAAGCTTCCAGATGACTGTAATCACCAGTGCCACCAACAGAGCAGAGCTGCAACAACTTCACTCTTCTTGGGCTTCTGATGCTGATTGCTTGCAACAGGTCTCCTGTAAACACCACCAAACACCCAATGCTCAGCTGATACAAACCACTGTAGCTGAATTAGCATAAGTGTTGATTTATACTACTTAATTCATACTACTTAATTCATACCTGTCCTGAAGTCCTAAACACAAATTGTCCTGTAAGCAGCCAGAATAATATCAAAACGTTCCTCTACAGAAACTTAAAAAAAAAAAACAAAAAAATATCTAGGTTTCCATTATAGCTTGTTTGTCATTACTGCTGAATCAAAACCTTGGGGCTTTTGTAATGAGAAGGTAGTTTAACAGAATCAAACACAAGAATATCACAGTCCACAGCAGGTCAGTATTACTGCTGACCCATGTCCTAAAGAAATAAAAACAGCTGGCTGCCCAGTAAGAGAAAGCAAATGAAGCAGGCAGATGGAGAGAGGGAGGAAAAGAGTAATAAATGAAAAGGAATATTTCTTAGGGCCTGTGTCAGGAAACGGAGGTCAGGAATTGATAAGCACTGAGATTTTTAGTGACCTTTTAGCAAACCTGCTACTATCCCATAATTAGTTAGATAAGTGAAAAAACTCAGCCAAAAAAAACCCACCAACTTTGCTTGCTCTACTAACCATTCAGTGAAAGAGGATTCACTGGCACAGCTTTGTTCTCCAGAAAGAAGTAAGGATCTGGTTCTGCAGCTGTGACCCCAAGAGGCACTTGTACTCTCAGAGTCAGCATTGCAAAGTCCAGATTAGATGCCTAAAGTGTTCGCCATTACTTCTGAAAGACTTGGGAGCCTTGAAAAACGAAGAAAACAAACGTCTGATAAAAATAAATCGAAAGTAAGAGACCAAATCCTCACAGACAGGAGTGTTTGTTACCAATGCAAAAAGTTATTGAAAACTTCAATAGAGAATTCAGTATGTATTCTGCTTTAACTGTTATGCTGCCTTAGAAACCTGTGTGGCACAGCAGCCATGTAGCATTTCTTCTGCTTTCTGGCAAATAAAGGAAAAAAGTGTGATAGTGTTGAGTTCCGCAAATAATCGGGAGAAGTGATAAAAAAAATAAATAATTCATGCTTTAGTCTATTGTTAAGTATGTAACCAGAGGAGATGAGATGTCATATCATGCATGGCTGCATAGCACGTGACTTGAAAGAATCTGCTAGCAATTCATATTTATGTAAAAATTATATATTACAATGGAAAAAGTTTAGAAAACAATTATTTCTCTTTGACACTATGCTCTGAAGTGTATCTAATTTTCACTATTTTGATATATCTCATGATTTAAATAGGGTAGTGAACAGATTTTTTTTAAATGTGCGAGCAACCTTAGACAAGAGCAAAAAAAGATTTTGTATTGAAGACAAAAAATTTCAGATGTCAGGAAAATTTTTTATGGGTATTTGGGATTGAAGAAAACTTTACTTAAAGCGTTTTGATTATTAATTTGATCAAGCATTTCAAAATATAATTAAATTATTTTTTTTAAATTAAAGCCTTCCACATTTAAGAAAAAAGAGTTTCATTTTGAAAGATATTGAAAGGGTATTTTTTGACTTTTAAAGAATTACAGTATAAAATGTTTGAGAAAAAATGACAAATTCCTAAAACATTTCACTGGTGCCAACCAATATTTTCTTTGTAAAACACTGCATGCTCAAAACCATCCCATAGTTCTACTCACAGAATTTGATATTTCCCTCAACATACAGTTTCTGGCATCAATTCTTTTTGCTTCTATTGGAACCTCCATTAAAACCTGAACCCAAGCACTCACTTCATACAGCAAAACTTGAAAATATGGCTTACGTGTATTCTACAAGTTAAAACCTGCCATCAGGCAAAAGGCATCCAAAATGTATTATTCTTAGAATTCAGGGGTTTTTTGTTCATTTGATTTTTTTTCTCATGGTCAGTTGCATGGCATTTGAGAAGTTAAGGTTGACAAATCTGGTACCATAAACACGACAGAAATTCAAATTGTCTCTATCCCCAGGCTATAAATAAGAGTTACTGCATAAATAAAATATACCCTGTAGTATATACAGAAATAAGCACTGTCTTCCTAGAAATCATGAGCTTGGGAAGCACTGGGAACGATCACTATCGTATCAATAAACTTTCTGTATAGTAAGAACCTTTTCAGGGGAAATAAACTCTATTCAAATGCCAATACCTTTGAATTGAGACAAAGCTGAAGTCCAGAGTTTGTTCTTCAATTCACATTTTAATTAAAGAACTCCATGAAATATAGAGAAGTGAAAAACAATTTGTAGGTATATAAATAAACTTTGAAATGTAATCTAACAAACAACATAAACCAACCAGATCTATAAAACACTACTTCTCCTATACACCTGCAAAAGCAAGTTTGGTTTTCACCAGAAAGAGACGAAGAAGTTGCTGTTTAAGGCAACACTTGCTTATATCTTCAAGTGCAATTTGTTATTTGGATTGTTTCTAGTCACAGCTGATTGTATTCAAGCGCACAGTAGTAAATTAAACAGGTGAACGGAAGTAACTCAGCCTCCAAAAAATCACTATGTGCAAATTGTTCTTGTATTTAGTGTTAACTGCAAAAAGAAGAAGCTTGGCCAAAGGTGATTTTTAAATCAAGGGTCAAGATGATTTGTTGCCCAATGAAAAAACAATCGTTATAGGATAACTGTGATCACTTCTACAATGAACGTGACTAAGCCAAAACTCTGAGTAATCTCTGTAGACAGCAGCTACAGAAAACTAGTATCCATAAATGATCAACATAGCTTTTAATTAGACTGTCAAAAAAACAGACAAACAAATTTAAGGGCTTGTTTTTTTAATACCTAAAAGGGAGAGTTTTTCTCTGCTGAACAGGTGATTAATGGACCCGTGACTAGAAGGTGAAGGCTGTATTTTGGTAAAGGATATGTGAAACCAGGCCTGGTCACAGCCTTGGGACTGGCTTTCCTGCTTCCACACTGCAGGATCCCGCTCACACGTACACCAAATATAAGACGAAGCTTCTTCTTGATAAGAATAACCTTAGCTGACCCCAGACTTCATGGGGGAAGAAAAGTACAAGCAACAGGAAACGCAGAGCAATACTGAATTTGACACGGGACAGCTTATCCCGCAAGGAAGGCATCTTCTTCCTCCTATGCTGGGGAGCAGCATGTGTAGCTACAAATTTCTGGAAAACTCTTTTAACGTGAAAGCTTCTGGATTCAAACCTGTACTGCCTTAAAGCCCCCTTACCGAACACTATTTTGCCTGTGTGGTGTTACGTGCTTTGTAAGTCAGCATGTGAAGAACTATATTGTGCATGATTTTCTTCTATAATTACATTATACGAATATGCACTGCACTAACACAGGAGTCAAAGTGTCTCACAGCATTATTTCAGTAGGCTTCTTTGTATTTCAGACATGCTTGCATTCCCTGTCTGTCAGATTACGACATAATAATTTATTTTTCAATAGGGTTGTTCCAGTTTCTTGACCAATCAAGCACTTTTCACATCTATTACAAAGCCTAATGCACATACTTTTAAAAAATGTTAGTATTTATCTGTTCATTGACAACATTTCTTAGATGCCTATGATCTAAAATTTAAAAGGGGATAGCAATTTTTATTGCTTTCATCTCAGAGAGACTTAGCTGATGGGACAGCTGTGAATGGAAACCTATCCACAGAACCTTATGTCTAGTTGAGCTAAGGATGTCCAATGAACCTCTACACAGATGAACAGAAAATGCTTTTTTCTCTGTGCTCATAAATATTCATAGTATCTTTAGCCGCTATTCTACAACTGAACTCCAAAAAGAAGTTGCCAAACTGCAAACCACTAAGAATCCAAAAGGAAAGTTTCAGAATATTCTTTATGATGCAAATATGCACGCACTACAAGTCAATAACAACTGTCTTTTGGAGTCTGTCCCCTCCTGTTTGTAACTGCTTTGCATCTGGTTCAATTACAGCAATTGCTTTCATACAATACCTGTCTGAGAAACATAGATGGGTTTAATAAGTGTTTTGTCTTGGAACACTTCAATGGGCTGCTCTGTTTTGCTCTTCATCTCCTCTCCTCCACTACTTTTTGCCTCTCAGCTTAGAGTAACTGCACCACACAACAAGCTCATGGAGAGAGCTCATCGTCTGTCTCTCAACTACAATTTGTTGACTTTTGTATTGGAGCACACAAGGAAACTCCCCTAGAAGTGCCTAAAAACAATTAGGGTATTGGCTATATCGGGAGGTCCTGAGGAGTTACAAGATATCTTAGCATGAGACCAATTTATGGATGCTTAAGTTGCAATGATCCAGAAAGCGTAGAGAAAAATAAACTATTTAAAAATATTTAAGCTTTTGGAACATGCTTTGAAATGAGAAAATTTCTGTCATATTTTCCAAGCAGCAGAGTACTCCATGACTTAAGAACAGGTTTGTTTCTCGAGAAATGCTAAAAATTGCTTTAAAATTAAACAATCCCATGTAAAAGCCAAAAAGCAGCACTATCTTAAGCTCGGCAACAGCAGGGACTTAACCCTCCACTCAGCACAGAACCAATACTCTACAAGAGCTAGGAAACTTCCACAAGAGCTAGGAAACTCTAGGTAATAGAGATGAAGGCCAAAATTTGATCTTCAGACAAGCTGTCAAAGAAAATCTCATTCAATCCGCAGTCACTGAAAGCACTGAAAGACCTCGAACAGTAAACATCACAGCAGAGGAAGAAATGGTACTAACCGCAAATGCACTGACGTCAAAAGTTCAACTTTCCCTTACAAACTCAGCTGTGATAATACTGATCATGAAGTGTTCAGAAGACTAGTAGCATCATGGACAAACATATGTACTGCACTAGATGACCTTTAAAGGTCACTTCCAACCCAAACTATTCTATGATTCTATGGTATTTAGGTTTTGAGTTTGGCTTTCTAAATTTTTTGATGCAAGTAGCAAATCATGACTGAAGAGATTATGTTCTTAAGACACATGTACCAGAAGTTTTAAATACCCATACAAAATTAAACAAAACTGGGAAGTGCTGAAAGGCCCTCAAGAATAGAAGATATCAGGCAGAAGGAGTGTTATGAAAGCATTTATGCAACTAAGCAATAACCCCGAAAGTCAGAAATCTAAAAGATAGTGACTATGTTCTTTGATATTAATATTTATCACAATCTTGTGCAAAATACTGTAGATATTAAATAGAACAGAAATTGAATTCTCATTCAGATCTGTGTTTTTTTCTGGGAGATTTAAAGGCAGTCCTGAGGGCATTATGTTGGAAACTGCTAAATAAATGGCCAAAGATGAAAGTCAACTGCTTGTTTCTTCAGACAGTCCCTGCTTCCTAACTTTCCTTGAACAAAAGTTTTAAGAAAGTTCTCATTGTTGACATTTCCAGTGAACTAGTTGGAACAACTGGGCTGTTGGTGGCAAACATAGTTTTAGTTCAAAAGGATTAAACAAAGAAAAATATCAGAAATTGCCCAAACTTTTAGACTGTCTCCTCAATGTAGGTAAATTAAATTTACTGCCTAAACATGAGTTTTGTGCTTAAAGCCACCTCCCCCTGAGCTGTAGAGAAAAGCAGAGAATACCCTTCCTTTGGCTGCTTTATTTCCAGCCCTCAGCTAAAAGCGACCCAAGGGTGGGCCAGCCCGTGGACAGAGCCAGCAGGCAGCCAGGTCCCAGGGAGCCGGGCAGGCTCCTTCCCCCGGCCCCTCCTGGAGCAGGGATGCAGAGAGCAGCCTCTGAAACTGCCGCTTGGCTCGGCCCTGCCCTTACGGGGCTCGTACATAAGGGGGACCACCAGGGCTACCAGGGTTGGTGTAACAGACTGGGTCATTTTCTGTATCTTGCCTTTCGCTTTGTTTAAAACATGCCTTTAATTTCCTTTCAAATTGAGTCATCAGTAGTGACTTCTTTCTCCTCCCTAAAGTATTTAGATTATTAATGTGGGAAGAATGCCCAAGACTGATACGCAGTCATTCCAGGCCTCTTAATTAAATTGAATTTTATTCTGATTAGACGATGAGTATTGACTGATTTGCTTGTGGTTAGCTCCTGGCCTATTTCAGTCCTTCCAAACACCTGCTTACAAGCACAGCAAATCTTCTTTTGGCTATTAACACTACAAGGGAATATCCCATTTCGGTTTTGTGCACACTCTGTTCTCATCAGAGTTAAGCAACAGAACTGATGTTGGACCAGCTGACTTGCACTAGAAGTCCAGAAACACCAGGAAACATCATTAGATGGTGGTGTAGGCCAACGGGACATGATTCCAGAGACATGGAGTGACACACATCAGGGGTGGCCGTCCAGACTCCCCTCCACAGGGCAGAGAAGCAACCTAGAAAGATACTGCAGAGCAAAGCGGACTATGCTTTCCTTAACTGTGGGACATTTTTCCTTTCTACTCCCCAAGGCACTGTAAATGACAAACAAGTCGCATCTTCTCTTCCCCAAAATATTGTCCTGATCATAGACTAATATTAATTCTATAAAACAGCACAAAACAAAAGGCAATAAACAGCTGATTTGAATAATCTCCTGTTGAGAACAACACAACACTGTAAGTAGCAGCACACCTTTGATTTGCAGTAATAGTCCCCAAACTCTTTGAATCCAGTTCCTTGTTGTTATTTATTGCCTAATTTACACCTGTATTAGCACAGAAGTCAGCAGAGTCAGATTAGAGAAAGTGAGAGAAGAACAGGAGTTTTATGACCTTGTTTTCCATTAGAGAACCCTCTAAGGAGAGTGTGGAAATAAGTACCCACAGGAAAGGAAAAGCTGTAGGATCCCCTCCTTTTGTTTCACAAAGAGCACTCACTAGAGAGACTAAAATGCTTGGCTCTACACAGTGCCCTTAAGCATTATTACTTATTATCATTTATGTGATTACAAGCTGTGTTCACAGCAATAAAATAAGGCGAAGCTTGGGTAGTATTAATAGCCCAACTAATTACACTGCTATAAAAGGTTTATGGGTGGGATAAATTTCAATATTATTACTACCATGCTATGACACTGGCTTTGTCTAAAGGAAGGCACTACAAAGCTGATCTCCATGTGCTCTATATTTGCTCTAATTCATAAACAATTAGTGAAGACAATAGGATATAGGAACATTCCCACCTGGCTGTAGGGCCAGCTTAAGTCATGTCTAATCCTGCAGCTACAGCAGAAAGGCATTATCACTCTGGATTCCTGTTTGAAGATGGAAAAGACCAAAAGGCTTTTTTCCTCATTTCTATGGTCATTTAAAATTCCAGCAGTGTTCCTTCAGCTGGGCCCAACCTTGTCAGACATCAAGAGCAATCTGAGATATTCAACTGGAAATTAATCTTCTACTTTGTGAATTTGTTCTTACTAATAAAGAGACATGACCCTACTATTATCTAGACTCAGAAACATCAGAAGATCCGTTTAGAAAGGACACACACCAACGTAACGATACTGCTTTGTGGAATAATTCACAGGTTCTAGGTCATATTACAGAAAAATTCAGAAATCTCAGAATGATGCTATTTGGTTTTAGCAAATCAAGATTACTTTAGCTCTTTGAGTAAAAGAAAGCAGAAGGCAAAATATTATGGAACTGAACCTCAAAGTTTATATATGGTGTAGGAAAGAAGGATCTGAATTTGTTCAACACTATTCTACCACTTCCCATATCAAAACAGAGGCGTAAAAAACGGATAGTTGTTATTTCATTCGGTAGCGGAAGCAATCTCCTAACAAGCTAGCTATAGTTGCCAGTGGGGCATTTGAACCAAGCGGAAAGTGTAAATGGAAACACAGCAATGCCTCTTGATCAGGTGCCTTCTCTTCCATGTTACCGCAACAACTGAGCTTTCTAATGCGATGGATTTAACAAGGCATCTGGGAACAGCAGGGAAGGAGGGTCTGCTCACTTACTGGAGTCAGAAGATGAAAGGCAGTCTGCCAAGGCCAGACAGAAAAATATTGATGGTGATCATCCAGAATCAGGAAATAAGAATTCATCTGTTACTGGAAGGAACACATTGCCATATACTGTTGCTGAGTGGGAGGGTGAGACAGTAAAGCCATTACAGCTGGTTTTAAAAATGAACAATTAGGGCCATTGCTGGGGCACTTGGCCACCAAAGACTGAAAGGGATCTTTTCAATTGGATTGGAACTTCATGTCACCCTCTGCATAGCTGCATCCACATTGCCCTTTGCAAGACTAAGGCTGCAAGACCCGTAGGGGCTTCTGGTACTGCATTCCAGCTGAAGTGCTGGGCAACCCATAGCAGTCACGTAGGAAAATATGACTACTTAAGTGTGTTCCTAAGGGTTTGTTCTTTCAGATAACCATAGAAAGTGGCAAATAGTGTCTTGTCCTCCTTCATATTCTGTACTTTATGCCAGTAGGCTTTCTTCCTTTCACAAGTGGAGGGAGCAGACAGCCACCATAATAGTATATTAGGAAGTTTTTGGTGGCATGGGATTCCTCTGCACCCGGTGAAAGCGGTACAGCCCATTATACTTCTGAAAGCTGGGATCAGTGGGCAAACTGCTGTATGTTGGGCATAATACTAGCCGCACCATTCATTATAGACTTTTCGCTGGCTTGTCACTACCTTCTCTTGCTCTGGCCAAGAAGCGCACAGGCAAATGTAGCCTCTTAAGAGCGGCAAACTACTGAACCTATCAATCAAGCATGTACTGTTCTCAGTACAGCCAACCAGAAACATTCAAAAATTTCATTGCTTGAGATATCTCATGCAAAATTTGAGAGAGAGCTTTGAGAACCACATTATGCTGAACATACTAAATTAGAGATTAAAAAGAATTTGAGATTCCATGTTTGAACATTTTTGTTTGCAACCATGTAAGAAACATACTTCTTACAAAATTCAGAGGAGATATTCTCAGTTTCCAAAACTGAATGAGAGTTTTAAAGAAAAAGAGTCATGTTAACATGAATCTCTTTAAATAAAAAAAGCGTTCTATGGAACTGCCTCTGCTGATTTTCTTTCCTGTCCACAGCAGAGAAACAAGAATAAGATTATACTTTAAACAACTTGTTCAGTGTCCTACACTGAATCAAAGCCAGAAATAGAATTTTCACACTTTAAATGTGTTGTGTAATATATTTGAACATATGGGGTCCAAAATCAAATAGCTTTTAAAGGCACTCAGCTACCACAGTAATGGATGGATGGACAGGTAGATAATCCGCGCGCTTTTGATGTGATTTACTGCCTTCCAGGAACATCTGCTCTACAGCAGTGAAACTACAAATTCCCTAAGACTCTGTGCTTGACTGAACTCTAACCACAAGGGGCACACCTTTCAAACATAACTTCATTGGTTTTATTTCCATGGCAGCAGCTATGAAAAGGTTATCCTGCTCAGACTAACTGCACCAATATTTGTGATGAAATGTTTAATCATAAAATCTCTATAAATTACTATTTATATTCGCTATAATTCAAAAAGACAGAGATCCAAATTTGTCTGTGTCACTAGAACACATAGCTCAAAAGCAGATCAGAATCTTCCACGTTAATAAAAAGCCTGACTTCAAAACAGTCTATGTTTTCTCAAAATTCACCTATATGAAAAATTCTCATTACAGCTTAAACATAAATCAAATTCTTACGAAGTTTCATTCACCTTCTGTCTGTATTCTAGATATAGATGTAATCCATTATTGATACAGAGAAAATGCAGCTCTGTAACAGAAAAAAAGTCTTGTTCTAAAACTCAGGTTCCTTTCCTTTTTCTTTTGTTCTGTACTACGTACCTCTCCTCTACACTATGACTCTTTCAGAAAAAGGCCCTGAGAAATGACCTCAGAATTTGGCCTTATTGTATCATTTCTTCTGATAACAGTGGGCCTTGTACAACCCACTACAGCTGCTTTGATGTTCATTTCATTTCTCCTCCTAAAAAAAGTAAAAAAGTTGTATCCTTACAAAACTGTATTACAATAAAAATTGTTCCTGACATGTTAACATAGAGTAGGTGAAAAAGAAGCTAACACCTGATTCAGAATCAAATGCATCATTTGCGGACAGTTTCAAAGATGTGATCAGCTGAGACGCATTTTCCATCTACAGGCAATATTTAGAATAAATCACAAAAATGCTTATAGGATGAGGCAGGGAAGAAGGGAGTGGCACCTGACACTTCCAAAAAGACTCAGTAAAAAAGGAAATCAGAACATCAGAAATAAGAAGAGAAATAAAGTTTTGGATGGCACTGGTAGCAGGGACAAGCAGAATAAAAATAATTTTCGTACGACGAGGAAAAATGGAATGCATCAGGGAATTCTTCTGATCATAGATGCAACACAAGGCTCTCAAATTACACAGCAGATGAGAACTGCTGTTCTCCAGGCATGCTGACTCATTCAGCTTTCTGCAAGCCTACATTAGTGTTTTGGTCTCAGCTCCCACTGCTCATTACAGCTTTGTTGTCTTGATTTATATGTCTGTTTGTCCGGTCAGGCAAACCCTTCACAGATTTCTTTGTAGACAATCTCCAAAATTGCCCAGAAGGCTACATGAAGATCATATTATATTTATGTTCTGAACTTAAAATAATAAATCACTTTCTGCTGCACTTCGCTTTTTGCCTGCTCCATCTAATTCCTAAACCTAAATTCCATGTTCCACTCATGGCCATCTCTATTTCAGCCTTAACTTCATTTTGTCTTTTCATCTGGAACTGGACAAGGTCAAAAGACAATATTTCTCTGTACAATTGTTCCCTAAGGGGATCAAGGAGTGAGAAAGGGGTGCCATCTACTCTTATCCTTAAACTGAGCTACTATAAAAAAAAAAAAAATCCTCAGAAATCTGCAGTTTGAATAGGGATGGTCTTCTCTGTAATAATATAAAAACCAAACCTGACTGTCCAAACAGCCAGCCACCATGTACCCATCTGGAGACTGCGCCACGAGCAAATTCAGACATCCAGAGCATAAAGTATCACAGTCTGTGCCTGGCTGTTGGGTCTGGCAGAGGTAAATCACAGGCACATCATGGAATCAGATTGCTACTTCCACGTGCTGGAACCAAAACTGTTTCTGTTCTCCTAGACCATTTCACCACTGGAAAGAGTGACAGTTCCCAGCATTTACAGGAGATGATCACTGAGCTATGTCACCTTCTGATTGGTGCCATTCTGAGCCGGGGGAAGCTGAGATTAGTTCTCTGGGAAAAGTCCTTGAGCAACTATTCCACCCTGCAGTCCCTTATCACAGCAGTTCCCTCGCAGAGTCCTTTTGTAAAGTAAACCAGCAAAACCAGTGTTCCAGCAGTAATATTTCAAATCTTCTTTGCAGTGACATGCAGCTAATTGTGTATCCCTTCCTCATGCTGGGAACACTTGGCTGCTGGAGGGGAAGAATGACCTACGTGGCTCTTGGGGAGGGACTTAGACAGTCCTGGTGGAAATACTCCTGACATTTCTTTATTCAGAGGAAAAGGCTGGCCACAATCTGAGGGATGCCTGTTTTGTGACTGTACGACTCGGTCACAGAAGCCTGCCACACACCTATCAGCCTGGTTCTTAGGGCATAGCAAATGACCTGATACAACAAAAATAATCCTCTTGTTAAGGATGTTCCTGTGGTGCGAGGGCAGTCTTCAGAGCAAATATTTGCATTTCCTGAGCTTTCCCATCTTGCTAATATTGTCTGACAACTTTCCTAAGAACTCCTTCTCTGACCACGTCTCCCTGAAGCCTCACCAATCTCCGTTTCCTACGTTCATATTTTCCTTACCTACTAGATGGTACCCTCCCTTGAGAGGAAGCACTGTTTGTGCTTGGACAACGATTTACAGAAATATGAATCACCTAACCAAAACCCTTGCAAGATGATTTCTTGTGTCGACATATTATCTCTAGAAGATGTTTTTCTAATACCAGTTCTTAAAGCTAGTTGGTGATTGCTGACATCATGGTTCAATTGAGTCACACAAAGTTCTCTGCAAGGTTAACTTAGGAGTTCTGTTTACTTTTTATGACGTATAATTATCACCAGGTGACATAATTTTGGAAGAAAGTGAAAAAAACCCTTTCTCACATCATTTCAAGCTCTGAAATACTTATTATCAGTGTATCTGTTAAAACACTTACTGTCCTTGCTTTGAAGTTAGCAATGTTAATAGGTAATAAAAATAATTTGGAATGAAGAAATGCATTTACTAAATTCCTTGAAAGGGTATGGTTTATTCCTGAAAGCCACTTTACAGCTAAACTGTTGATACAGGATACGATTTTTCAGTTGAGAATCACTATCAATAATTTGCTCAAAACTCTTCACTAAAGATATAAATTTTGGCTTCTACTGTTAATTAGTTCCAAGGTAAGAAATATGAAGCTTTGTCTGTGAGACTGCAAAAGGTAATACCAAACATCAGTGCTATTAATCCTGTAACTCGTTACTTCTTAATTCTACAGCTTTTTAGACTTGCTAATAATCTCTCAATACCCAGGTTTTCATGAAAAATTCAGCTTCAATATTCCTTACCCCTATAACCAACAATCTGACAAGTCCATAAAACACTATTCAGTACACAAGAGATTAAATCCATAAAACATATTAAACAGAGCTCAAGAAAGTACAAAATAAAAGCAACAGTGGGAAATATTAACAATACAACAGACAATTTTTTTAAAGAAATATACACAAGCAGATTATCTCTCAGTGTTGTCATCAACAGAAGATAGACTGTTTCCTCACCAATGCAGGATTAGTTGAAATTATGGAAATAAACGCAAACCTCATCAAACGCATAAGTAGAAATGCATCTGCAATGACTATGACAGAGACAGCTGACAATGAATTTCCATTTTTATTCCACTGTGCAAAATATTAAGAATAAAGAGATGACATTTCATCACATTACTGACAAAATATGAAACACATTAGCAAGGACTAAAAAACCCAAGTCTTTTGTGAAAATTGAGAAGAAAAAGTTGATAGAACCTGACAATTTGCAGTAAGCAGCTTCCTGTTAGCAATGAGTTGCTGCTATAGTATCAGGTGGGTATGTAACAGCAATTGAAGGCAATGGTGAAACTTATAGGAAGATACATCCTGTTTAAATTTGAAGGATGTGATTTTCTCTCATGTCAGTTGGCTTGTGTTTGTTAGACTGTTTAAGTTGGAATTTCAGGTGCACATACTTATAAACTTCTATTTAAATGCTTGTTGCATGCATTTGCTTAGAAAATCTTTTCTATACAAGTTCGTTGACACAGCACCTCTACATTTTACACCCCACTCCTTTTTCCACGGAAAGGGCTATGACTCTCTTTACTGCTTGACAAATGAAACAAGCACCTTGCGTTTAAATCAAGATTGTTTTTACATCTAGATGATTTTAAAGAAAAATTAATCAGCTGTAAAGATGACATATCTTCATGCAGCTTTAGCATGGATACAATCCTTATAAACAGAGATACTGATATACAACCGATCTATGAAATGAGTCAGCCCTGCTAGAAATGTTTCTATGGTCAAGGCACAGTAATGGTGCAATTCCTTCACAGACGCTCTGCGAGCTCTTCTTTGCAATCATGCATTTCTGTTAACGGAAATGCAAACATATACAGCAAGAAATAGTTGTGTATACGTGTGCAGACTTCTGTGTGGCCTTGTATCTTACGTTATCTCAATGGGCTGCATTATGAAAAGCTCCTGGTGAGTGTGATCTCTATTTTGAAAAAGAATCCTATTCAGCAGTCATTGTATTACAGGAAAAAAATGCTACTGTAAATACCAGAGTCATTTGTTTTCCTACAGGCAGGTTATTCTGAGATCTGACTTGAATTCTCTCACCTTGAAACAAAACCACATTTCTTTTCAGCAGTGTGCCACACCCTTTAAAGAAAAAAGAACCCTACTTTCTTTTTTATCGGTTTTATTTCACTCCATACTTCAGAGAAATATTCTTCTGATAAAGACAGACCATTTTATATTTTCTAAGCAAATAACAACTGAAGAAACAAACACATTCAAAATCCTCACTAAATTAAAAGTGACTGGATTCCCACATCTCTAATACCCCATTCACCAGAGAAAAAGCAAATGGGTTTGAGTCTGCAGATCTCAGACCATCACACACTGCAGATCCACAAGCACTCCCAAGTATCATCATCCACACAATCTCAGTGTAATGGCTGAAGTGTGGTGAGGAAAGTTGAGAAAAGTTTTAGAATCTTGCTTCTGCTCAGTAACTTCCAGTGATTATTACTTTCCCTACACATCCTTAGCAGGGCACTTTCCCCCAGAGAGAGGCAGAGTCTGCTGCAGGAAGAAGAAAACACCAGTGGGAAGAGGAACATGCCATTTGGGACATGACAGTGATTTATACCAATTGCAATATCATCTAAACGGGAACTAAAATACCAGGGCGTACACTTGCTGGTACAATGTGCTTGTCCCTTGACACCATTTGTCCACCTTACCCATCTGACATGCTGTGGTTCTTCATCTACCAGCGCTCAGGAGTGCACTGGAGCAGGACCATTTCCAGCCTCCATGTAAAAAGAATTCTCTCTCAGACTTCTGACTGTGAAGCTGCCTTTGTAACTTCAGCTCCTGCCAGCCTGCCGCCCCCTCAGCTAGCTGGGTTGCTTAGCAAGCACTCAGCCCAATGATTTCAACCCAATGACTGCTGGCTGCCTGACTTAATGGCCAAGTCCATTCAGACCTCTTATCTCCAGCTTTAGCAGGGACCAGTTCCCAACAAGCATTTCCACAACATCAGGTTTGGCTCAGTGATGAGGGCATCAGAAGTTCACTGGAGTCCTTCAAATGTTTTTGCTGCTCTCTTCAGCTTTGGAATACAGTCTTAACACAAGACATCTTTTGTCTTCATACAAAATTTAACCCACGGTTTCAGCATGCTGTGGCAAAAGACTCCATAGCACCCTTCATCAGCATCCATGTATTCAGGAATTCACCTTGGGACATGCTCAGAAAGAGCTCACTGGCAACTTGGTTCACATGGAAAGCATGGCAGTTGACAAGCTTCTGTCTCCTTAATGGCATTTCATGTGTTTGAACTGTTATAAAAGTTGTGAGTGGACATGAGATACTCCTTGTTACACCATGTCCTGTTTCTTACCATACGCCTGTCCGTATAAGCATGAAGCCTAGCTCAGGAACATCTGAATTTCACTGGGACCTTGAGATAATAAGCAATATAAAATAGTACTAAAAATAAAATCTATTAACAATACATAGGACTTTTTGTATATTTATATATATATGTACATGCATGGAAAAAATGTTAGAACCAGTTCATAAGGGCAAACCACTACAGGTCCTTCAAAACAGAGCCAAACCTCTTACATGCCAAACACAGGAAATAAGGGCACTAACTAGTTGTTCCTCTTGTACACCAAGCAGCTGAAATATGAATAGGACACTCAACAACACATTCAAATAAAAGATTTCAAATAGCAATGAAAACAAACAGCATATCATAATTCATGGTCACGAACATGCAATGCCTTCACTTCTACCATCAATGGTGCAAATCAATGCAGATCCATTTTATTAAAGCAGTGACAGTTCACCTCTACCCTGGGGTATTAACACCTCCTTTAGAATTAAACAAAACCAAACCAGGTATCAGATAGCAGACAGATATTCAGAGAAGCATGCACAAATTACACTGCGTAAATATTCCAGTAGCTGTACAGAAGCAAGTTAATGAACATTGAACTCAGAAAGGGTACAGATGCTTAATTTTCCTTTGAAATCTCATTTGCTATATTTCTGTAACAGTTACAAAAATATCCCTGTGAATTGACTGTCACTGTCATATTACTCAAAACTAAAGGAGAAGTGCTCCTCTGAGACACGCACATGGTCTCTCCCTGCCCTGTGCGTTCAGAGCGCTCACTACTTCTGTCAGCGAAGCTCCCACCTTCCCTCAAAGATTCCTCCTGCCATCAGGGAAGTGTGTGCAAGAAATGGAGGTGGCTGCCAGACGGCATATGTTATCCTGCTCCTTTTCTCTTTAATGCTAAATCAGGAAAGTTAATGTAGGGAATGGTTCTAACACAGCTGGTTGCTACTGACCCTGAGCTGCTCTGTTCAGTAGCAACCTGGGTCTAAAGCATCCTCAGGGTTTGTGAAGCAAAGTTGCAGCCAAAGGGAGACCTAAGCCAAGTGCTGAGTCCCCAGGTCCCTGAATTCTGACATCTTTCAGAAGTGATTCGGTGCTCCCGCCTGCGCTCGGCAGCTTACGAGCAGAAGGGAGAGCGTACAGCGCAACTGCGGCTTGCAGATTGAGTACTAAATTTGCAAACATTTTTTCAGATGAAGCTGCAATTATTATTACAGCACTATCATCCAGAAATGCAACAGGAGTTCGAAGCAGCCATATGCCAATGGCCAACATCTCAGTCAAATATAAAGGAAAAATATACTTACAAAATGGTGGAAAAACTTATAGGATATTTGTATACTTTTGCCTGAAAGATGTACTTAGTTGTAACAATAATTATACGGCTTACCCTGATAATAATGGGGATGAAGGAAGAGGAAATTGCTGCTTGTGTTACAGCTTGGAATTAAGTGTAAATCAGAAGAATAAGTTGAAAACGGAGCTTTTTCCCACTAGCACAGCTTTTTATTCCCTTGATTCATGTTGTCTTATAGTCCTTATTTTAGAAAAGACAGTTTATGCTAAGTTTTGCAGTTGTGGCTGTGAGTTACCTGAAGCATCACACATGCTCTTTGCACCTCCCTCTGTCCCAGTACCATCTTGCTAACAGAAGCTTATGAAATCAGAAAAAGAAAATGGAAAGGTGGGCTAACGTTCAGAAAGAATGTGATCTCCACAGGGACTTTGCTGCAAGTCTTGTGTACAGTTTACAACTGGGCTCTGCAAAGTGGGATGTTGCTGCGTCTTTGATTTAATGAAAACTTAGGAAGGCAATCCAATTCACTGCAGGGACGACTCTGTTCTTTCATTATGATTCTTTTTTAATGAGAAAGACGATCACAAGGATAAACTCTATTCCTCTGAATTTTTACACTAATTACATACAAAGCACCATTCTGGCAGAGCAGGACTTATCTCCTTCAGGCAATACAGTTATCATCTTGTAACCACACTTCAAATCTCCCGTATGAACGCTGGAGCTACGTGTGCTGAATGTGGATCCTGTTACCCTGGCTAGCTGCTTGAATTGATGAATGTTTAAATATTCAATAAATCACAGGCAGATACTGATACTGCATGAAGTGGCAGAGACAACCCTCACATTCTGCTTACAGCTGTAGGATCAAGGGTACACTATTTCATCAGAACCATTAGCTTTCCTCATTGTGATAGGAAGGGATGGTTGGTTTTGTAAACAGCACTTGAGATGTTTATGTATTAAGAAGAAGAGTTAGACCCATATAATAGCACTACAAAGGACAGTTATCCCTTAATTCTACAGAAAATCAACTGTTATGCTCCATTTGTGATTCAGCTCACATCCTTAAGAGACAAGTTATTATTTGACATAGTGTAAGGCAATTTTGGCTAGATAAGGAGCTGCTTTACCCTCAAATAAAGTGACTGAGAACCACATTCACCTCTGCACAATACCATGGGCCAAACTTCAAAGCTCGGTATGTGCTCACTGCCACAGTATCCAAGCACTTCCAGGATTGAACCGTCCAACACCTGGCTTTCTGCATGCTCAGAAGCCTTGGTTCTTTTACCCCTAACATCCATGCCCCTATCTGAATGTGTGGTGCAAATACAAATACATGTTACCAGCAGCTGCTGAGATGCGGATGCAAATGAAGCAGCAAGATACCTGAGTGTTCAAACTGCTCTTCCTCAGAGCTTCCTCAAGTCTGCCCACTCATGCCTCTAGCGACAAGGTTTATGTGCTCAGACAGGTACTTATGGACTTGTGTTCAGATTAGCACCATGTGTGAAAGGCCAGCATGGCTCCTGGAAAAGTGTGCAAGGAGGGGAGCTTCCCAGGCTCAGCAAGAAAATCTCAATCCTGATCCAAACATAAAAGCTTTCAAACATGTTGCAAATTTGCCCCAAGTCTCAGATCTAGGTGCTGGAATCACCAAGAAAAGCATCATGGTAGAAAACGCCACACTGTGATCATTTTCTGATTCTGCTAAATTCCACTAGCTACCTGCAAAGTTGCTGCCATGAGCTGAATAACTGCATCGCCTCCCATTTTGTTGCATCTGTGGTTTCTATTTAGGGACTTACTGGAGTGGAATGGCTACATCTGGCTAAATGTTCCTAAACTGTATGTACATTTACCTCCAGGGTAAAACTGTCTTATTCTCAAGTGCTATTCAGTATAGACATTGCCTCACAGTGATGATGCAGCATCTTGATGCAAACATGGTCCACCACCCAGGACATCAGCCAGCCTAAAGCTTGGCATCCTTTTTACACTCACTGCACTTGGTGCCTGTAAGGTTTGGTCTCATAAAATATGCACCAATCTTTGAACCACAGTGCAACTCTGCATGCTGTTTCTAGAAGAAACTGATTAAGGGCATAAACATGACCAGGTCTGAACTTCCTGAACTGAGAGCGACCTGAGCATCTGCGCATCAAACTGCCTGATTTGAATCCTCCAGGGACTTTGTTACAAGGAGAGGTACCCCTAGTTCACATGTAACCTTAGTACAAATTCACTTCTTTGTGTCGACAAGACCTCCCACTTCCTCATTTAGGTCAGGAGGATGGTAAGAGTTGTCCCTGTTTTTTTGTCCCCTTGTCTACTTCAGCAGGCATAAGAAAAATGAAGTGCTCCTGTCCTTTCATTCAATGCCCTCTTGCAGCTTCTTTTGTCTTTGATGGCATACTTCTTTGAGCAGCAAAGCTATTTTGAAAGCAATCTAGTAAAACCAGAGGCATCTGTGGACTGAATAAGCTGCATCAGATCATGAGATACTGCTACAGAGAATGATACTGCATGGATGCTTGATTAGGCCTGGCTTAATTGCTTTGGGGTCATCACAAGTGTATTAGTGTTTGCATCATTAAACCATGACACACAATGTTCATGCTTAACTGCTGCCACCTGCACCCTAAAGGAACAGTACTTTCCAGTTTTCAGTTTGTATGTGCTGTGGGATGTACATGATTTATTCCAGTCTTAAGAGGCAAAAGGACCGACTGTGCTGCTTTGTCCAGGATTAACAGAAGGACACGTACTTTGGTACCATGCGTGCTGTGGGTTCAGACAGCAGGTGCCTAACCTAACAACCAGGAGCACAGAACTGGGAAATAAAAACACTAGAAAGAAAGGGCTGAGGTTTCTTTTGTTCCTTTTACCTACCAACACATTTTCACTATGTTTGGGGCCAGGACTCCTCTCCATGAGTGTTTATTGTAACTTGCTAAACAGCTGTCAAACAGCACCTGATGAAGATGAAAACTGACTAAGCCCTAAGATGCCCTGAGCTGCCTGCTCTCTTGTGTGGGTGGGTAGCAGCAGCAAGGCCAAAGCAGAAAGAGCCTGCCTGCTGGTTCACATAATGAGGACAGCTGATGATGAAAAAAACCCTGGACTAAAAAACCCACCCAACCTCTCCACTAGGAAGAGCAAAACAAAGCAAAAGAAAAGACAGAAAGGTCAAGTCTATGGTTTTAACCCTGCCTTTGTATCACCAATGTGGTCTATTGTTTTTCACCCTGTCTTCCTATCAACTATGTGGAATAACTCATACTATGTTGAAATGGCATCTGTTTCTGTATTATGTGGCTAAGAATGTGAGAAGACTTCACTGGGCTAGCAAGGGAAATTCTGTGGTGTTGAGAAACTATCATGAAGAATAGGAACCCAAGGTCCTGTACATACATTTTCTATACATAGAGGAAAAGTTTAACACCTCACTGAATTGTAACCACCTACAGAGTAAAATAATAAAGGTTCGTGCAGTAGAGAGAGCAGCAGCATTCAGCATTTTACAGCAGGAAATTCTTAAAACTCGGTTGCAAATAGAAGGAAAACTCAAGCACAAACACAATGAGTATGTAAATGGGATTGAAAAGGAATCTGGCTGTAGCCATACTGTTTTTTTCTAGCTAGCTTGCTGTGGTGTCCCTGACGGGGTAGGCAAATCCCGAACATGTAACACATCATAATTCTTGCTCCTGTGAGCATGCTATCCAAAACAGAAAATTGCATGTTACAGAAAAGATCCCCGCAATTTGAAGTGCCTATAAATAGCCAGCATTCTGGTTTCATTTCTCCTAAAGTACAGAATTCCCTCTGAATATGAAAAGGGCTCTTCAAAGCCCAGACAAAAGGACTGTTTGGCTGACCATTTTCATAATAAACATATCCCACACAGTTTGGCATCTCTAATTAGAAGCCCAGAGTAATTAGGAGAAAGTGCACTGCAGATTGCAAAGCGCGATTCAGCAGGGAGACTCCGTAGAGCTGCTATGAGAATACCAAAGACCTGAAGGTCATTATTTTTCACGGGTCCCAAGCCATGCTCGCTGCCGTGTTTCATTCTTACAGCCCAGGGCTAGCCTGTCCCCTGGCAGCGGGAGGGCCGGGAGGAGCTGGGCCAGCTTGACATGCCTTCCCCTGGGCTTCAAGGGGAACACACACACCCTTTGCGATGTCTGTCATGCGTTTGCAGGCAGCTGGGTTGCTGCCTTGAGGGACTGAGGACCACTTCTGTTGCAGGCAGACAGGGCCATAAAGCTGCTTGGCTGCAGCTTGTGCAGGTTTTGTTCAACACTGGAGGGACAACCGAGCTCTTTGTTCTACAGCAGAGGCATGAGCACACTTAGGAAACGAAACGATGATGAAATACAGGTTTTCTAATCAAAATCACTCCCTGTCATCCTCAGTGAAGAGAAAGTCCCATATTTCTGAAGGCTTCTTGTTGAAAATGCTGATGGGATTGATGTCCTTCCAGAGACATTTCATCTCAATGGTACAACATACATTGCCCAAAGTACACTATATCTAATATAGTTTGATCAGCTTACATCATGTATTCTCTTTTTTCCCCAGGCACGTTCTTATGGGCAGTCAACAAAAATGGGCGCTAATCACAGAATCACAGAATGGTAGGGGTTGGAAGGGACCTGTGTGGGTCATCTAGTCCAACCCTCCTGCCGAAGCGGGGTCACATACAGGAGGCTGCACAGGACCTTGTCCAGGCGGGTCTTGAATATCTCCAGAGAAGGAGACTCCACAACCTCCCTGGGCAGCCTGTTCCAGTGCTCCATTACCCTCAGAGGGAAGAA
>Ga0065711_1000707_pt1 | contig 74731 bp, 30 predicted proteins | sample Hoacrofraction12_FD_59098 | JGI IMG/M metagenome (GOLD analysis project Ga0065711, IMG submission 59098) | Hoatzin crop microbial communities from Cojedes, Venezuela - Epithelial fraction 12 v2 (version 2) | ecosystem: Host-associated > Birds > Digestive system > Esophagus > Crop | place... | reverse complement strand
GTCCCGGGGAATGCCCTTCTGAAGCCCTAACTGCCAGAGTCCCTGCCGATTCAGGGGCTTTCCTTTCCCGGCCAGATCCGGGCTTCTCCCTGAGAAAAACAACTGCCCACTCCCTCGCTCTGCGACTCGCACGGCTCTGGTTTCAGCCCTTTGATATGGCCGGTTAACAGGTCCGTATCTCCTCCCATAGTTAATCCGCTCTTGGGCTGTCTCCCCCCACGTCCACACTTTCCTCCCCGGCCACCGACAGACCAGATAAGTATCTCTGGAGAGACACGAGTCTTAATTGCTAATATCTTCACAGCATCTCCATACCCATGGAGGCTACAGCTTTATAACAGGAAAAGTAGCAGATAAAGAGTCAGCTTGCTGTGGAGATTGGAGATTATTTTATTAATGTGAAAATTACAATGTTTTAAATTTTATCTGTTAAGTGAATGAGTCGAACCATGATGCACTGAAGTATTAATAAGCTTTCAGTTAAACTTTGCCACAGTGTTCTTACTCAGTTATTCTCTCCGCTGCCAGCTAGAAGGAAGCCCTTTTATAATATAGCTGTAAATGTTGGACCCCAATTGCCACATTATAATGTGATGGTAATATAATGCACGTTCTGTCAAAGATCTGTAATTATGTATTTGTGTGAGGCATCATAATGGCTCCTCTAGTATTATACAGCTTTAAATCTTTATATGGTGGTTATTTCTTAGCATTCATATTATTCTAACAGTAATTTGTATTTAATATCACACTGTGTCTGCCTTTGATTATATTTTATAATAAGATGCAGCAGGATTAGTTATCAGATGATGCTTAATTTGCATAATGAGCTAATTGAATCTTCTGAATTTGGAAGCAATCATCCCAGAACCTTGTTTTTGAAAACCCATAGTCCCAAGTACCAGGGACAAACACCATGCAAAGGGAAGCATTTTCTGGAATGTAGGACAATTCAAAGCAGAATTTATTGAACACTTTCTGCAGTAGGTTCATATGTTGGATGTGAAAGAAATCAGATATTTGATAGATGGCCTTATAGTGGTAACAACTTTCAGAATGTCGATTTTAAGTTAATCATCAAAAAGTGCAACTTTCCTGAACGCTTGCTTTAACCAGTGTCCCTAATTTCAAAGTCAGTTCCATGTCTGTGTAAAGTACATTTTATATACCTATACGCGTGTGTGCACATATGCATATGCTACATACTACATAGGTTTGCGTATATTAAATTAGATATTTATCTGCATATTGCATATGTTGCATGTATACATTGGATTTCTCAAAATGTATAATTAGCATCATTGGAAATTCTGATGCAGAGTGATTTATCGGATTTAAAATAGCTGATTTTTAGACCCTGAGAATTTTCCACCTCTCTCCCTGAAGTCTGAGCAATAGTTTCACACAGCTCACTTGTTAATTACAGGGTGCTGTCCTCATCTTGATGTAATTTATACACACTGGCAGTCATTCTAATACTCAGTATGTCCTCACAGCTGCTGGATCTAAATCCACTGCAAATAGCAGAGGTGACAATGGGTAGCCCTATCTAATGTATCATTTGCTACACAATATAATGAGCATAAAGGAAATATTTATTTGAAAGCTATTATACTGGCAGATTTCATTGTTAAATGGCCACTCTGCCTCTGAGTCAGGGGCTGGTGGAATCTAACTCAATGTGCAATGGACCCTGTTGTTTATTTGGGTCTGATTTTTTTTGTGTGTGTGTGTTTTCTTTTGGTGTTATTATTCTCTTGTTAGGAGGGTAAAATATAAATATATCATATAATATAAAATATATTTATATACAGACAAGTATAATAAACATATTTAAAGTATAAAATATATTAATACCTATATACATACAAAAAACAGGCTTCTTAGACATCCTTCCTGTTGAATGGAGGGCACTTCACACCCATTTCGCTTTAAATTTTGCCCCATGTGATCAGTTTTGGTCTTCTGTGTGCAGCTACAGGGCCAATGTACAACATAAAAAACATAATTTTAAGGTCCACGTAAACAAATGTTCTTCTATCACAATGTTTAAAATGCTTTAAATAGGTGCTACCTCTACAGTGGCTTCTGTAAATTTGTATTTTATCTGGAGGATTGATGCCTACTAAACAAATTAACAAAATGTGACAATGTTGAGGATCATCTGCCCTAATGAGTATGGACAGTGCTGTTCCTGTGATTACTCCTCTTGCTAATCTTGGGAACCCAGATCAATGATTTCTACAGAAGAAAATCACTAAAGGTTTAGGGAGGAAGCAGGCTTCACTGCTATTACCCCTGTATTGCTATCTCAAGGTCTCCTTGTCAGACTGTGTGTGTAACTGAATGGGCAAAGAGTTTATTCTCCTGATTGAAGTCCCTCAGATCCCTCTAAGTTTTCACTGAGATACTGTCTCTCTTACTCTGTTATATCTGTAAGTCACTGATCTAACCCGATGGAACCAAATTTCTGCTAAGCTGTGGAAAAGTACAGCTAGCGAACACTGCCTTCTGAAAATCAAATCCCTGGCTGTGCAAGGTGAATTCAAAAGATGTAATCTCGTGGTTAGGGCACTGCATTAGGATTCGGAAAACTGAGTTTTGCTGGTCAGCTCTGGGGTCCTTTGAAAATAACTTTGGGTCGGGCCCTTAAATGTATGTAAGTCTATTTTTTGCCAACACTAATAGAGTTTATGCATTCAAGATGCAGATTCTTGGAATCGTCTAGGGTTTTTTTTTATGATGATGGTGTTGTTGTCCAGTAAATCGGAATAAGAGGAGGCTATTCTGATAGAAATAATTCTGCTGTTACTCTTGGAGGGTTGTTATGACCACTAGTATGTTCAGATAAGATAGACTAACAGAGACAAAACCAAATCAGTCTGGGGAGGATACACATGTAAATAGCTGTTAGATTATGTCATCGTCAATGGTTGAAAGCACAACAATTCAACAGCCAAAAGTTATAGGTTTTATGTTCTTTAAATATGCATAAGACAAAAAAATTTGTTTGAACTGGCACTCTTTATGTTCAGTTTTATTTCAAAATAGAGAATATGTTTGAAGTGACAGATCCCTAAAGAGCGTGCTGTCACGTTGCTAAGTACCTGTACTTTACAAAGTGTCAGGTTTGCAAGAAAAGGGACTGGAGAGACAATTAAAAAATGTAGGAATGCCCTTCAAATAAATGTCTGAGGTTGTTTTCTGGAAATTGTCTGTTATTAGATATCTGTTTTCTATTTTTGAGGCTTTTGGGGTTCTAGTGGTAGTCGGCTGTCAGTTCAACTGAGCAATCTTGCTCAGTGTTCAGAACATCTCATACAAGTGCGAAAGTCAGGCATCTTGACCAGGTTTCTCTGTTGAATGACAGGAAGCAAAAGCATCTGTAATTATTTTGAGTTGCCGAAGTTCTTCACTCTAATTTAGAAGCCGGTGCTATCACAACTTACGAGTTACAAGTGTCCCATGCAGTTGATGTGTATGTTTAAAGATTTCCAACTAGATAGAAGGTGGCCTTGACATTTTTTTAAGAGGTCTCTGGCACAGTGGATTCCTCTCCAGAACAATACGATGACAAAAGAGGTTTGGAAAGTTTAAATAAATTCTAGCCTGAAGAGTTTATTATCCAAACTGGAGTTACAAACTTCTCAGTATTCATTAGTGTTTTGTAGCTGTTAGTGTTTAGTCATCCAATGTTTGAATTAAGGATTTTTTGTCACAGCAGAAGCTTTCAGTCTGGGAACATGGTCTGGAGGAAGCGGAGCATGACTGAAACACTGGCAAACAGATTATTGGCTGGTGTTGTGCAGGAGGAAGTATCTAAACTAAGAACTCTCAATCAATAGAAATAGCCTGTACGCGGCTGGGACTGGGAGACTGGAAGCTTCTGAACCACAGCTGGTGGTGGAAGTTAGAGCCTAAAAGCTACAGCTAGAGAATTCTTTACTCAGACTATTGATTTTTGATCCTGAGACATAGCAGCTAAAATAAATACGAGAATGCATAATCAGCTCATGATTCCATGCCTGCTGGGTATCTGAATCCTATCTGTAGGAATCAGCTGATAGTGATGGATAGTTACATGCCCTCTCTGCAGGATCTCAACCACAGTGCCCTCAAATGACTTGCTTGAATCCCCTCCAAAACAGGGATTAGAGTATGGGCCATATCAGCATTTGCCAGCTGGTCTGTAACAACTTTTGAAGTGGTGCTGAAAGCAGTTCTACCTCACTCACAAAAGAAATGGAGGCCTGGAGAAATCCTTTTCTTGTTTGGTGTCCTGACTTACTGAGAAAGCATTTGAGAGAGTGGTGAGTGAAGCGAAGGAGACTGCAGAAATTTTAGATCTAGCTAGTGACGTGGAAATCTGAAGTTTCTGATACAGTCTGTAAAAGCACGTTTTAGCAATTTGTACAGATAAGCTATTCCGTTTATTACTGTAGTGGTAGATGGGCCAATGGATGCAACAACCACTCAATTTCAGGGCTAATCCCTAGAAAGTTTGCGTGTCCTCCTGGTAGTTTTGAAACACTTCATGTGTGTCTTTTACTGTAGCTGACATGGGGCAGCACGTGGTGAAAGTTCTTCTTAGGCTTAGATATACAACCAAGTTATCCTGGTTTAAAAAACTGTAGTGAATCAGCTGTCTTCAGCCATGAGCTTGCTATCAATCTGCAGGAATTACAGCCACTGCTCTTTAGCCTCGTCTTTCTCTATAAAGCTGCTTCTCCTTACCTTGGATGCGATGCGGTCTAGGAGGGTGGACCACAGAGCGCTCCATCTCGGGCGATGTTGACCTCAGTAAATTGATTCTGTGGTCAATAGAAAGTGCCCATTTACTTTTAAGAAGTTCACTGCTAGTCCTGACACAAACCAGAAAGTAAAATAACCTCAGCTTCATACCCAGAAAACGTTGCTGGTGATCTCCTGGTCTCACATGTAAGAAATCAATGACAGGTTAATATATTTAGAAATGTTTTACCATTTCCTAAGGTTACTATCACAGTGTTATGTAAAGAGGAGGTAGTGCTCTGCTTATAATTGAATTCATGGTGAATTATTTAATTCAAAATATCTGAAGAGTTAAGCAGTCCATAAATGACATTTTTCAAATTGATCCTTCAACACAGAACACAGTGCATTTGTAGATCACTTTCATGCTGCAATACAAATCTGTCTGCAGACCAAGTAATGGCGTGACCACTCGGACGAATGCGCCTTTTCAGACATGCTGAAGAACTAATGCACAGGGAATTAAACAACGAAGGTAGACAGAAAGCAATCTTTCACATCATTAATAATAGATACTTTCTGTGTTTTGTGATTTTAGTCAAATTGTGAGTCTGCATAATTAGGAAGGCATTTGCACAGATATAAGTAACCAGAATAAATTAGGTGAAGAAATGAAAATGCAAAAGCAACAGTCTTGATTTAAATAATATCTCTGCTCATAGCTTGGCTAATTTACTGCGGTAAATTACGTGATAAACACATTATACTGATTTCTTATGTACTAGAAATTTTTCTTCTGGGGTTTGCTAAATATTTTTGTATTCCTGTCCTGCAGAAAACAGGAATATTTAAGAATACTGTGCGGCACTGTCATCCTTCTAGTTACTACTATTTATCATTTCTATTGCAGTAACATCTACTGCCTGCCCATTGAACAGATGCAGGGAAGTCCAGCCTCTAACTAAAATATAGAAGCCAAGAAGAATCACCAATTTTAGGAAAATTGAAATGTTTTGTGGCAAATAAGATTTTATAACCACTTTTGTTTATCACCAGCCTTCTGTCCCTGGAAAACAAACCGTGTTGTTTTCAACTTGCAACAAAAGGCGTAGACAGCCCATGTTGTGACAGGTTGTCTCCAGAAAGCCATACTCAGGCTGGCTCAACGTCTTTGATAATCAGCACAAGTCTCAGTTTACTCCATGGTGAGGTATGTTCAGTTTAGATGAGTTTCAATGTTGATTCAATTTTTGTTGTTGTTGTGGTTTTGTTTCTCAGCTTGGACTCTGCAGATTTATGTATGTGTCCCTGAGTCAGTCATTCCTACTGTCCATGCTATGTAAAAATAGCAGTAAAGGTTGTTTCACCACTTTAGAAAAAGATCTCTGTGGCACAGGAGGCCTTTTCCAGGGAGTAGTCATGGAGCTGAGCTAGTCATGAGGGTGAACCTGGAGAAGCTTGATATAAAAAAGCCAGGAATGGTCCTTGTTTGGTTTTGGCATGCTGTCTTTGTGTTCTTGGCAGGCTTTTTTGGTGGGTGTTTAATCCATAGTTCTTGCATTTTAGGTGTGTTTTATTGGCGTTTTTGTGAGTTTTGATGTTATTTTATTCTCCTTTGTGTTTTGGAAGGGGTTTTTTTCGGTTTTGTGAGGGGCTTTTGCATTCTTAGTGTATTTCTATTGCATTTTTTTTTTCGTGTTATGGCACTTTTTTCATTATGATGCTTTCTTGGGTGCTTTTTGTGATATCTTTGCATTTTTGGCGCATTTTTGGCTTTTTTTCCTGGGTTTGGCTTTTTTCATGAATGTGGTTTGTAATTTTGGTTTTTTTACCTTTTTGGTGTGCTATTTAGTGTGTGGGTTTTTTTTTTTGTTTATTTTGGAGATTATATGTATTTTTTGCTGTTTTGCATTTGTTTCCATTTCTGGGCATTTTAAATTTTGGGACTTTTTGCTGTTTTGCAGGAATTTTGGAGGGGATTTTTCCTTTTATTATTTTTTTAAACTTTTTGTGACTGTTTCCACTTATTGTATTTTATTTTCCTTTTTTGAAAGTTTTGGAATTGTTTTCCTTTTTTTTTATTGTTTTAATCTAATTTTGGATGGTTTTGGCATTGAACAGCAATTTTCATTAGTGGACAGTTTGGGTGGTTTTGGGCATCTTTGGGTGCTTTTTGGTATTTCTGTTTTTTTCTGCCATTTTTTTGTGCCTTTTTTTTTTTGGCATTTTGGGGCCAAAAACATTTTGGACATCATTTTTGTGCCTTTGCCAGTTGTTTTCAGGCTGGTTTTGGGCAGTTTTGGTATTTTGTGTGTTTTCTGGTCTTTTTTGCACTTTTGTTTAGTGTGGTTTTTCATCATTTTTGGGTATATTTCAGCATTTTGAGGGGTCTTTTTTTGGCAATTTTTTTTCCTGAAATGTTTTTGTGGTCTTGATAATGTAGGTGATGTTATTTTTGGGCACAGAGCTGAAGGCCCTAGTGGGCCAACATCCCAGGGACACTGCTGCATGTACTGTGTGTTATGGGACTGGCCACCATGTCTTTTGCAGTTCAGCCATTTGGAGAGAGGAACTAAACCACTTATTATGTAAGTGATGCTGAATTCTTTGCTTATGAGACAAAATAATGTGAACTGATCCTGGACAAACTGTATGCAATTTCAGATCGAACCTATAAGAAAAGTGCCTAGAAACCTGAGACTGTGCCCCACTCCATTAAGTGCTTTTGAATGCCTCTGGCACGCACATGGTCCGTGGGAAGTCAAGTGCTCTCTGCTGAACTCAAAGAAATCTCATCACTCATCTGGCTCTCATAAGAGCTCTGAGCCCTGTACCAGTCACAGCATCATGTCTGAGAGGGTGCCTAAAATGTTTGGAAAAATGCTGTGGAGACTCCGAAATGGTCACATTCTGGGTACTCATGGGAAAAAGCACTTTTGGCATGAAGTTTCTCAAGCCACGTGAGGAGTTTTGTCCTTGTAGATGTGTCCGCTTTAAATCTGTTCCTCTCATTCCCCTGATAACAGAGAGATGCACTGGTGTGCTCTCATACGTGCGATCTGTTTGACTGGGGGGCTCCCTGGGATTGTGTGCAATTTCTGTGGCAATCAGTGGCTTTTGCTGAAAAGGTTCGTCTGTTGTACTGATAATAGCTTTTATAATTTGTGCTGCAGCAATGCCCAGAGGGTCATAATCTGACTGGGTACTCTCTGTGCCAGGCACTGCTTAGACATGGTGTAGTTACATTTACAATTAAATTAAGCTAGCTAAAAATGGAAACCTCTCTTGCATGCACAGAAGGAGAGAAGGGAACTCTGAAGCCAGCTGGGATTGCCCATTTCACCTGTCAGCTCTATTTTCAGTATCAATATAGCAGTGATCACAAGAGAGGTGGGTCTCTGGACCCCAGGTGTAACATTTGTTACCTGAATTTGTAGTTAAAACAGCAGAGGTGTGAAATGCTTTAGGACCACAACCTGAAGGCCTGATTTGAAATGTAAACATACCCAATAGGAGGTGGCGTGGGATACTGGAAGTCCATATAGACCAGATGGACAAATGGAATTAACAGTTTCTCTGTTTGATATGGAAAAGTGAAGGACAGTGAGAGTGAGAAGCCTGTATTTGCAAAAGAAATGTGCGGCAGAGGTGGGAGCCCAGCAGCCCAGACCCTTAGCCAGAGTCACCCTTTCCCTGGTGTATCTGCACGGCCCCTTGCCGCTGATGTGCCTGTCGCCATCGGTGCAGCCCTGAGCGAGATGCAGGCTCAGGTCCTGCGAGCAGCCTGGCTGGTTCTCGCAGTGCTCTGCCCCGAAGTGGGGAAGGCGAGTTGAACCATAGCGCTGAGAGGCTCCAATTCTGGATATGCTCAGTGACAGCCACTTCCCAACTGCTTTTTTCAGTGCTGACATGTCATTACTTTCAGTGAGAAAAAACATCGTGTAATTCCCTTTGAGAAAAGTATGCAGGCTTGACTGTCGCATTGCGAAGAGATGGAGACTGATGTTAATTTTGATGGACTAAAGGGAGAGTTCCTGCGGTATACGTCCACGCAGGATTTCCACCGAAACTGCTGGGACTACAGAATGCAGCCTGGGTTTCCAAATCTTAATTAAACACCCAATGAACTAGAACAAGAAAATAGCAGCTAAAAATGGTGCACGTTTATTTTCTTTTTTTTTTTTTTTTTTGTTACCTATCTAAATGACAGATAGGAACTGTAATTCTGTAAATGCATGTGATAACTAAAAGGCAACATGAGACTTCTTTCTGTTGCAGAACAGTTGTCTACATTTGTCTGCATTTTCACTGATTGTTTTGGGGAGATAGATGAACACATTAATAATGCTGAAATCATAGTTAGAATCATTTCTGGCCCACTGAGTTTAACCACCGGGTGTTGCATTCATGCCCTAGCAATTTATTTAATAATGTTTTCCCACCTTGAAACATACTGTATCATCCCAAATCATCTGTTTGAAATGGTTGTTTCAATTGCTCTGTTGGCTCTTGCTAGTGTAATTTAACATTTTCATTAGTTCAGTAAAAGAAAGAATTTAAGGTCTTTTATGTTTCAAAGGCGTAATGTGTGTCATGGTGGGAATCAGGTAGGGATTACTATTGTTTAATGAATACATTACGGTTCCTATAAAGTAATTATATAGTGTAATTAAATTATTTGAAATTCAGTTTCTAACTTTGTTTCCTGAATAGACTTAATTTGATCTTTGGGTAGGGAATAAATTTTTTTCAGTTAAGTCCTCTGTAGGCAGAATAAAGAATATGTCATTTGAGCATAGGTGGCTTGGGACTTCTTGGGTAAGAAAAACAAAGAGCTTCTTTGTTTTGATCTATTCTCTGTTTGACAGCTTGTGTTCAGCATGGGGAAGTCACATAATTGCTATCAACTGCCGACTGAATTAGCTTATTTAAAATCTTTTTCAATAAATATATTATACAGCTATTAACAGTAGACTTGTAGGTGAAATAATACTCGTGCTCGGTTTCTCAACAGGAGTTTCCATTTACCACAGTAAGGCATGCAAATCCTCCTGCAGAAAATACAGCACATATAAGGATTCAAATATAAACCAAATATTTGCAGGGCCTGATCAATTAACTCTTACTGAGGCAAACTGATGTGGAACTCAGTGACATTCACGTAGCAGGTGTGCTTTGGAAATTTCTGGCCCTTTTTTCACCTTCTTTTTGGGAGAATCCAAACTGAGACTTCATGAATTCAAGAATTTCCAATTCTTTTGCTCGGTCATCTGGGAAAATAAGTAAATTATTTCTGTCTTGGATTAAGTCTGAGTGTTTTTCTGTTGGCTGGCAGGCCTTCCCAAGGACATCAGTTTTCTCTTGCAGTAGCTTCATTATGGTTCCTTAGAGGACTCCATTCTACCACAGACCACAGCCCAAGACCCGGCAGATCACATGTACCACCGGACCTCCACACTGATTCTGTAACTGTTGCAGATGGATATAAAAATTAACTAGCTCTATAATTCTCATCTTTTAAGGTAAAAAAGAACTCTATTCAGGAAACCCGGAACAAAGCCCTAGAAAATTACATACTTTAAAGACCCTAGCCACTGAATTATCACTGAATTAGAGCACAGGCACAATTTTGGAGACAGAATTAAAAATATGTTCCAATGTTTAAAAATTTCCTTCTTTTCCTGTGTGGGAGTAAGTTTCAGCTCTGAGTCTCCAGTGTGAAAAGCTTCTGAACCTGAAGTCTTGGTTCAGGTCCATCTCTCACTGTGCTTAGCAGTAAATAAAAAGGTTTTCGTGACTGATTTAAACAGTTAGGAGGGCTGAGCCCACAGCTAAACAGTCAAGGTCAGAGTATATCACAAAATGTCAGGGAATGAACTGTACTTCTGAAGGAGGGAACAAGCAGCAGAGTGTGTGCACTCTGTGAAGAATTAACGAGCTATTTACTGCAAAGTCTGCACCTTCACTTCCAGAAAAAGAAGTGCTTTAAAAACATACTTCAATATAGACATGCCCACTTTTTCATGGAAAATTGAATAATCATGTTTTAAGGGAAGATCATTTATTTCTTTTGTTTTTAAAAATTTTTTGCTGTAAGAGTTTTTAGTAGACAGCCCAAATGAATTTCTTCTCTAATGCAACTTTTAAAAATGTGATTGTGTTCAAGATGGACCATAAGAGAATGCAACCTGCCAGCTTAATTAAGTTTCTGGAATGCTTCTGTGCAAAATTAATATTTGTGGATGAAAGCCAAAATCAGCCTGGCTGAACAGATTTTAGCTAGCACACAACAACTCTGAGAAACACAGGGACTTTAAAGTACCCAGCCTAGCCTAATATTAATCACAGTGGTTAGAGAACTGTCTATCCTTTTTGTGGATGCCAATCTCTATTTATTGTTTATTTCCAAGCCAATATGGTTATCAGAACAATCTTAAGAGTTAAATTAAAAATTAGAAAATGATTTGCCATCATTTTCTGCTTCAAACTCTTAATAAAAACAGCAGCTGATGAAAACAGAAAGCTAGACTTAGTCAAATAGCCTGAGTGTGAAACTGAATTAATCCATAATGCAATAAAGGCCTCTGATATTAATGTCCTTTATGAACGTGGACTCCTAACTTGGCCTTTATCTCTTCCTAGAAAAGGGCCTCTGAATAAAATGCTTTCTTAGTCTTGTCACCAGATACTGCTCCAGAACATTTGGAGTCTTTAGCGGTGTCTCACATAAGCTGCCTTCGTTTGCCATGGAGAGAAGCAAACTTAACACATCGTGTCCTGCTATTGGTTCCCTAGTTCTTCATGTCCATGCTTTGCCATGGTGATAGCTCTACAGCAGTCCTGTTACTCCAGTGCTTTATTTTGCGACATTAAAATTGTGTTAAGGCAGCAAAGATAGGCTTTTTAGCTCAGAAAAATCAGAGAAATCATCCTACTGTCTTTACTGAAACACAGCTTCCATTGCCTGCAGAGGAAAGTTCACTTGAGAAAGAAGGCCAGGGTCAGACCATTAAGGGAAAATTCTCACATATATCTCTGTTAACGTACTTCCAACTTGTGTTGTTGATCAGCTATGGTGAGCAACCATGGAAGGGAGGTTCACGTACTGAAAACGCAGGATTGCACTGCATTACATGTAGAGTGGTGGTAATATAGAGAAGCTGATTAACTAATGTCAATGCAGAAGAAAGACATTCTGGTCTTTTAATTACCCACTTGAAGGAAGGTAAACTTTTCCAATCTCTCTCCTTTTCTGTGAAATCTGTCCTCTTAGAAAAAGGCTTTCACAAGAGCTCTGCTCCTCAGTATAAAGTGGCTGAAAAAAGATGCTCTGAATTAGTGCACTGCAGTGACTGCTTTCACTAAGCTTCCCCTGGAAAAGTGAAGAGGTTTTTGTGAGTGACACCCTCCTGGCATTTCTCTGGAATATTTTTGATGATCAAGGTCCATTATTAGAGAAAATTACACTTAGAAAACATCCTGGAACCAGAAATTATGTCTTTTGCTTTTTCTTTGCATTGCGGCTACCAGTAAGAACTTGGTATTTATCAAGTTGAAAACAGTAACTGATTCACTCAATTTTTTCTGTCATCAATAGGTTTTGAGCTTTAAAAGGTAACCACTAATGGCTTATTCCTGACAACTCTGTCGTGTCACCCAGCAGTGGCAAAGGCTTGGCCGAGTGAAGCAGGTAGTTCAGCAAGAGAAACACTGGAGCCTGCTTTTCCATGCATTATGGTGCTTGTTTGGATTTTCTGACATCTAAGTAATGGGCTCTTAAGCACTCACCATCTGACAAATATATGCAATCTAATCACAAACATTTCCTTTTCTTACAACGCTATGCTGAAAGTATGTGGGTCTGTTTGACTACCATGACAGTTCAACAGATTTAGTGATGCCAACGTGTTCTGCAACTGGCAAAGTGAACTTTTGGTCAGATTTATAGCTGAACACTAAAAACACTTCAAATAGGTTTTGAAGCAAGAAAGATGTATATTTTTCTTTCAAAGCCTTGTATCACCTTCTGGAGTACAAAAATAATACCTGCACATCATGTCAAATCCCTCTCACTTTTTCTGGGCTTTAGTGTGTCAATTGTTATGAGCAATATCGGAAGGCTCCCTGTTTCCCAAAGAAGTCTATAATAAAACTCTTACTGATTTCAAAAGAAAAGTTCTCGCCCTAGACTCAGATCAACCAAGCTGTGGCAGTATATTGCATACAGAATTTACAAATACATACACAAATATGTACACACAAATATAAACCCCATGGCATTATATAATAATATTAAAAATGAGAATTGGGTAGTTTTATTTAATAATTTCTAATCACATTTCATTAAGATTAATGGCACCTTATTTCCGTTGTGTTCATGTCACAGTTGGTTTAAAATCATCTGTTATGTAGCCTGACAATTTTTTATGCCATTACTTTTCAGAAATTAGTATAACTGAGCAATAAACTATTAGCAAATTAGGCATTTGTCTATCTAGAATTAAATGCAAAAATGCAGTCTAAATCTTATCATTTCAATGCTTTGCTTATGACTTAAGTTAATTTTAACACCAGAAAGGATTTTGAACTTGGACTTCACTCAGTATGCTATACTTTTGAGGTTCTTTTTGATTAGCAAAGGTTACATGTGGAGGTTCATAAAAGCGTGCATAAAAATATGTAACCTCAAGACACATGAGCAAATTAGTTTAGACAAAATGGAACAATTTGTCCCTAGGTTAACTACATGGAAGTTAGTGGCAGTGAGCCAGAGGCTGATTTGGACCATCAAATTTTTTATCGTTTACCTAGAAATTATTTCCAGTTGGAGCTGGTTTAGTCCAGGGTGACCGTGTTGTCTCATTTGGGAGAGCTGCTGTCTGCAGATTTTGAGGGCTATGGTCTGTGATTCAACTCCATTAATGTTCAGGATTACAGCCTTTGCATGGGAGATTTTACTAACTGGTTGAGACAGCCCTACTGTTCTTAATCCTTGTGAATATAAATGGATATAAATAATGGGGAATACATTCTGCAGAGAGTAATAAGCTTCAGGCACAACAGTCACAGTTATAAAATATTAGCTGTCTTCATAAGCAAAATGTTCCTCATTTTTTACATACACTATTTGTGGCTGTTCCAGCTTCCTTTGAAGTCAGTTTTGCCTTTGATTTAAATGGGAACTCTATGGGGTACAGACAATTTTAGTCATCACTTTTTCACATTTCCACTGCTTCATTCTAACAACTCAGAGCTTCCAACGCTGGTATCAGTGGCTTTGAGCGAGCCATGTAACTTTTCTGCATCTATCCATCTCTTAGTGCTGAGGGTTGCTTGGAAACTGTGTCCAGGCTCAGAAACTTGTGTTTAGTTTGGTGCGTCTCTTTAATGGTCCATGGCTGAAAGTTCTGAATTTTGGACAAAGTTGAGATTCATTGCCATATTTTCAGCCCCAGTAGATGGGAATGATGAAATTCAGAAAAGCCAGACACGATTCTAAAGGCGGTTCTGAGGTGATGACAGAGCTCATATTGTTTCTGTAGAAAGCACTGATGTTTCTACTGTGTTGGAAAAGATTTAACATCACTTAATGTTTGTGAAATGCTTTGAAGGTGAAATGTGCTATGCAAATGAGACATTATCATTATTTATAATAATACTACAATATGCCTCAAGAAATAATCATGGAACTTAATAAGAAATTAATTTTCCCTCATTTTTTTTTTTTTAACATCCCATAAAAGTTAATTGAAAATTACAGTCCTGCTCTTAGAGACTAACATAATGGTTCAGAAGACCTATAGCAAGGACGTATTTCTCCCTTTGGAGAATCTTATATGAAACTTTCTTAGAGAATCTTACAAGTTTCATTTCTGTTAAATTCTGCAGGACTTTTTTAAAATAATTTTTGCGATACATAGAATGAGAAACTATTAATCCAGGAATCCATTTTTCATGTGCTTTGTGAAATTGTCAATCCAAAAATTAAAGGCTTCTTATACTTTACAGAAGAAAGAGCAGCATTTGCATTCATTTTACCTGTGTGTTCAAGCACATCAACAGCTGTTAAAATGTGTTTTAAATGCATTTACGTGGCATTAGTTAACATAACTTCAGTGTACAAGCTTTGACACCAATGGAATAAATGGAATTGTACTAGTCAGCATTATTCTCAAGCATTTCCACAAAGCATAAAAGCAAATTTGTTGATTTTATTTGTATGTTGTGGTCTCCATTTTCCGCTGTCTTCTCTTTCTGTATCTCTGTCTCTATTTTTTGATTACTGGCCTGTATTTTTCCACTTCTCCTACTTGTTAATAGGAAAATATTTTACTGACAAACTGTAAGATTACAGCAGTATTTTATTACTTCTGGAAGAAGTATTCAGGGAAATAAAGTAACACGTGGAAGTTACTGAAATAAGAAAAGTGAAAACATCATCTGTTTTAGCAAAGTTCCATCTTCAGAACTGACTTACTGTTAATTTTCTCTGACAGTCCTTGCTTCTTTAACCAAAACAATCCCAAATTGCATTTGAAATTCAAGGAGTTGGCTGAGTAGAATTAGGAGGAACTACTTTACATTTGTTATGAAGTTAAGAGGGAGTGTTAAGGAGTACTTCATTAATTTCAGTCCTTTCTGAAAAGTCATCATCTTTGAGACTATTGGTGCAGCAAAGAATTTGAGAAGTACAATTACTGAGAATACTCTGTGGATAATTTATCTGCATATTGCTCTGTCTGGTTTTACAGCTGTGTGGAGGTCTATTGACACTTTTTTTGCCCAGATTCAAATTAATTGAACTTTACCCCCGCTGATTACCTTCCCAGAACTGCGGTTGTAGTAGTCAGCTCCCAAAGGCCTGAGATTCAAGCAAACAAATAGTCGAAGCAGCTTTCACTTAGATAAGAAGAAGCTTTTAGAAATAAGGAATGTATTGTGGAATTTACAGATTAACTAATCCCAGGATTTTCCTGTCATTACAAAGAACCCTGTCTCAAAAAGGAAAGAGTGAGACTGTTGTGCTGCATTTCAAAAGGCAGTTTAGCAGTAATGGAGTCTGAAAACGAAGGGATGTGGTGGACGCAGAGAACTGACTGGATCGTGGAAAAGTGTGGGTTTGGCTCTGTTTCTCACACAAGACAAGCTCTGCCTGTGATAGAATGAGACAGTATGAGCCCACCTTGTAACACTAGTAAGCAAAAAGCATGTCCAGATCCTCCTCTGGGTCTTGAATGGTGCTTGAGACATGAAGGTCAAGTGCAGTGACTGGGATGGACTGGTGACCAAAAGGGCAGCTGGCTGTTGTACCCATGTGCCAGATGAAGCAGAGGAGCACTGGATTAATATTCATTGAGAGACACTGCACACGAGCAGGGGCTCACGGGTCAAGACCAGAAAGGGACTAGAAGTGGTGCCAAGAGGATTTGGAAGGAGCCATGTGCAGCAGACCTCAGGAGCACCTTGTGGGAAGCACCCTCACATGGGACATACCCTCCTTTGCCTCCTCACTGTGCATGGAGCAGTATGGAGGAAAAAGCCAGCTTTCTTCTCACTGCCAAGTAAAGCCAGAATATGAAATATGTTTATTAAGAAAAATAATAATGCTAAGCCTAAATGCAAAATGAGATAGATTTGGGCTTCTTTATACCCCCATTCTCCAACATGGGATCAGTTTTCCGGCTGGGACATGCTGGCCAAGGAGCTCGGGCTGCAGAGGGGAAGGGTACACCTATCATCTCATAGCCAAGAGACCTACAACAGCATTTGCAGAATGGGAGTATTTGGCTTGCAGCAATAATGCCTTTCCCTGTAGATGTCCGTTTCATTTTTGTTTATTTTACCAGGTAATCCAACATTGCTGTGGGATGTTCCAACAAAAAAATGGTTTCCTAATTTTTGTCAAAAAATTTCTAATCAAAAAATTCCACTTTTAACCCATCAAAACTATTATGTTCCCCTCATCTTTCCTACTTCAGGGCAGCAGGCAGCTAAAATTCCCTTATAGAATTTAAATTCAAGGAAATAAGAACATTTTTGGCTTGTGCTTCCTTTACTCTTTAACTTAAAGTTATTATTTTGTTTATAGCATATTCCTACAATTCCTTCAGTCCTATTTCATCTCTCATCTGTGTAATTTCTGAAAGTCTCTCACATGCAAATAATGTAATGAGTGCAAGACAAAACTTGACTTGTGCCGTTGTTGAAAGGGCTTGTCTCTCAAGAATTTTTGTGCCTTTTTCTGTAAAAGCTGCACTACAACAACAATTTTGTAATTTTCAACAGGGAGAGATTTGTCCTTACAGAAGCAGCTGGAAAACCAGATGGAAAGTCTGTTTCTTCCTTTTTTGTTTTTTTTTTTCTTTTTTCTTTTTTTTCTTCTTGCTTTAGCTAAGTTCTCTGCCATCAGAGTTGGTTCCTTTTCTCAGGAAATAGATGTGGCTGATGCATACTCAGCATGAGGTTTGAACATTTCCTCCTCTTTAAGCAATTCCTGTTGTGTTGTGGAATTGCTAGGCCAATCTTGAGTTTGTTAACCTTTCGGAACAAGTGCATACAGCATGGCCTGCGATAGCCGGGTGGTCACAAAGGATGCATTTAGAAAACAAATGGGAGTCCAATTCTGGTTCAAGACTACCATCTCTGAACTGACCTTGAATCATTTTTTTCAGAGTGGGCTCACAGTGAAAACAATGTGTCCCAGACATTTACCTGAAATAAACTGATTTCTCTCTTCTAAATATTTTGTAATTTAGAAGAAGTAATCAAACTAATTCCATTTGGCTCCTTAAGCTCCCTAACAAAACAGAGGGAAATTGAAGAGTATGCTCTCTTTCAAATAGTTTCCAGAGCACATTTTCCAGCTTCAGAACTAGCACACCATTCTGGATCCGAGCCACGATTTCAAGTTTCTTTTTCTTTTTGATGGTACCAGTTAAGTCCTAAGACTTTCATCTTCCCCCCTTTGATATGTCAGTGACAATTTTGAAAACAAAAATGTGTGTATGCTTACCCTTCCTGATAAAGCTAAATAGTACCGAAGTTTGTAATACCAAATGTTTGTATCTTATTTGTAGCTTTGGATATTTCTGGCTCTGATGTTTCTGACTTGGATTTGTTGAACTACTGTCTTCAGTTTTAACAAGCTACACTTGTAAGTGTGCTGTTTCCTGATAGGTCTAAGTACCTCTGCTGTCCCCTAGCCAACTGTGTAGTCAAACCAGAGCATATCTTGCTTCAGAATTTTAAAATTTGATAGAAGTGTAGAAAATTAAATAAGTTACTGCTTACATAATTTTAACTCTGTTCTTCCATTCACACAATTCCGCAAGAGACTGTTGTTTCCTTTGTTTTAGTGGGCAAGTGACATTTCTGGTAGTCTTTTGTTTAAGATGTTTTCCCTATAGAGCTCCTTGTCATATAACTTGTGAGTACATGATTTTAAGTGCTTTTTCTGAGTGAATTGTATCATATCCTTTCTTCTTCATGGTGGGGGGATAGCTCCTATAATTTTGAAGAAATAATATTAAAGAACTTTCTTATTTCAAATATTGCAGTGCTATTCAGCAGGCATTGTCTTTCAGAAGGTATTCACTCTTCTTTCAGTGATATTCACCTCTTCTTGAGGTATCAATCTGAGAAGTAAATTAGTAAACTCTGACATTTATTATATCTCAATAATTATCATAATTTTAATTGTCATAACCATACAAATTCACATGCACCTTTGCAAGCAATACTATCACCTTCACTCGCCTTTTAATTGCTACCATATTAAGCTGTATCTCAACCCTTATAAATTATTCAAAGACCTCTTCTTTTATTAATCTGTTCTTTTCTGATATCATAATGAGACTGACACAAAATAGGTGCCTGTGCCGATGTGAATTCAGCTGTGATCATCAGCAGATGGAGCAGTTGTGGTCATATTGTTGGTGGATTTTTGTCTCCATGAAAAGGAATTTGGAAAATCAGCCCCTCCGTTTTGTTGAGCAGTTTCTGATTCCATCAAAAATATGCCATTTCTGAGTGATTCACATAGTATGCAGACAAGTATCAGCACAGCCATGCCAGGTACTTTGTAAAATGAGTGAGTACTTGTGATAAGCACCACTCGCTGTTTGTGGAAATCTTACGTTTCCCTAAGACAGAGTCACAGGTGAGACAGTACATGAACATTTGGAAAGTCTCCAATATGCTGCGCTTCCACACAGAAATTGATGGAAGAGCAGGGTGCGGGGCTGTTCTGCAGCTCCCGATAAACCCCATGGCTGGTTCTTGTTAGACCCTACCCTTGAGGGCCCATTGCTTTCGGTCATTAACTCCTCACCAGAAAATGATGCTAGACCTCATTTAAACACCATCAAAGGCACCGCCCTATTCAGAGTGATGTTTTTTCTTGAATCTTGCAGAGCCAAATAAAAAAATGTTCATCCTCTGCTGGTCATTCTTGGAACCTTGCCCACTGAAGTCTGTACCCTCTCTCCTCTCGCCGGGGCCATCGGTATTTTGGCTGGCTGGAAATATGCCAGGCTGGAAAGGCTCTGTGTTAGCTATTTTTTTTTTTTGCTGTGGAAGTGCAGATGGCAGTATATTTATTTACCTTGACTGATTTAAGAGGGTGCAATATAGGACTTAGGGCTTTCAGCTTCTCTGTTTCAAAGGCACAGAGTGAAACAGCAGAGATGCTGTTCTGCTAGTCAAGGCAACTTACCAAATCCCGTCTGAAGATAAAGGGATCTCTGACATGTTTGAGCAGAACAATATGTCTTGGCATTGCTCCTTGACCCTTGTTTAAGAGCCAGATGGTAAATGTTCTCTTGCCAGGGTTCCGTGTAGAAAACAGACAAGTTATTTTGCTAAGGAAATGGCAGGCATGTCAGAATCAATAGACTTGGAAAGCTCACAGTGTGTGTCTCCTCCTGACAGATCGAGGGAAGCTGAGGATAGCGGTGAGCTGTAACAAGGCAGTCACAGTGAGAGGTGATTCTGTTCTGCAAGCAGGGCAATTTCTTAACGACATATTACACGCTTCTGCCTTCTGTTTAATGCTTACAAGGAACTGCTGGAAAGTGGATTACAGTACTGTTGATGGCTCACCTTCAAATGCCTGCAGATAGCCTATAGGCTCACATGGCAAAGATAGTCCGGCACTGCCTGTGTCTGGCCATGAGGATGCATTATAGCCTATCGCACGGTGCTGCTACTGCCCACAAAACTTCTGATTGTTTCCATTATTTATGCAGGTGTCATGGTTAGAGATAAGGAGAGAGATTCAGCTATCCCTGTCTGAACTTGATGATTTTCACATGCGGTCAGTGTCTACTACATATCAGGAAAAAAGTACCATGGGCAGCCTGGCTTATAGGAACTTCCTTCTTATGTTGTACAAAAGGAAACACAGGAAAGGAAGAATAAAGCAAAGTGTAGAGGCAGACTTCACACTTAATATGGCCAGAGGATGACACTGCATTGGGAGTTTTCTGTGCTTTCCCTACTAATATAAGCACATGATAGATTTATGTAGGCTCCAATTTGAAATTCAGCCAGCTTTTTTAAAACAAGTTGCAGAGTCCCATAAAGCAGAAGAATAATGGATGGAAATGGTTTACATGTTTGAAGAGCAATGGGAGAGTATTTAAATGTGATAAAGCATTGTGTAGTGATTTACAGGATTGTTTTGGGGTGGGAACATTTAAAATCACTTGAATTCTTACAGGATAATTAAACAGCTTACAGGACACGGTCTTTTCAAATTAACTGGTGCGACTGCAATCCTCTATTACTGGATTTAGAAATATATTTTAACTCAGTTCTTAGCCATGAAGAACATTTTAAACAGCCTATTTAAATATGGAAGCAAATGAGGAGATAAACTAAGTACCAGACTCTCAGCCACGCTTGCCACGTTTAGAAGTAAAACACAATCTTACAAACAGGAGTGTAGAATTAATTTTGAAAGATATACCAACTCATGAAACTAGGCAGAGGGATTTAATTAAAGTCAGAGGAGACGAGAAGTAGCTAGATTAATCTTGGAGGCTGGATTAGTTGATGAATGTAGCCCTTTTCTCTGTTCTTAGTTGATATTAATATCTGGTGCTGTATTCATTTTCCATAGAGATATACCATGTATTTTAAAGAATTCCCACTGCTTGGGATAGTTAAACATCTTTTCATTTCACCTACTTTGTTTTGTGGTATATTCTGTTAATGGCTTGTCATCATCATCTCAGTCACAAGATGACCTTAGCAATCTCACAAGATAGCCTTACTAGTCCTTTACCTTAGATGACTCTGTTTTCAGAACAAATCATTTTTAAAAGCATCCACCAGATAGAGAATACCAAGCATCAAATATAAAAGAATGTAATAAAAAACCCCCAAACAACCATTCAAAAAGAAAAAATTCAATTAATAAACCACTCAATCACACAAATACATAAAATTCAGTCACCTCAGTGTTAAGAGCACAATAAATATCAAGATTAAATACATGTCTAGATTTAACAGTCTTTTGGAATCTAACCAAATCCTCAAGAATCCAGAAACGAATTTCCGTGAAATAAGCCCTGGGTGCATCAAATATGTTTAATATTTCTCAGGGAGTCCAATGTCATTGTATGCTATTAACAATGCAATTCCATTTTCAGACTAAGGCCAAAATCTGTCCTTATTTCTTTCAGAATTGGTTCTATCTATCCTTTATAGTACTCATCATCGTTATGATGAAAATCTATTTCAAAGTGTGCCCAGCCACTATCTGGATGAAAGTTCTCTTTATAGTAGCATGAACATCAATTGTTTTAGGATTTGGCCCTATTTTTAAGGTTCAAAGCACAGTTATTCTAAAGATGTCTAGTGAATGCATGTTTTCAAAAAGAATTTGTTTATAAGCCCAAAGAGTTCTTAATTGACAGCTCATAACCTTCATTTAAAAACACTCCTCACACACAGACGTTAGTGTGTTAGTTTTTGCCCCTCTAAACCTTTTGTTCTCCTTAGAAAGGAAGGATTTTTTTTCACGCTTTTTAAGTTAAAGAATATTCTTTTTCTTACAATTTTCAAAACATTGTTAAAGTTCCATTTCCATATTTTTCCCACTTTCGGATATTGTATTTTCCAAAACAAACACATAAAACAAATTTTCATATCAACATCCATAAATTCCCTAATTTTAAAGGTCTGGGGAGATTATCAGAAAGGATTAGTGTTTCTATCTCATCGAGGCTTTGGAAAGCTACATTGTTTGAGTACGCCATGTTAATCAGCCCGTTTGACATCCTGAATGAGGAGACGTATTCTCATCAATATGGACCTCCATCATTTGTATAACAGCTCATCACCATGTTGATTTTAACAATCATTTTCAAGGAGGAGGGCTGCCTTTTGCATGTTTATGTAAATGGTAAGCATAAAGGTGTTATTCTATGACATATTTGAAGAAAGTATGTAGGAGCAGTAGGTTCTTTTATTTTGCAGACTTCTCATCCACGCTGAATATATTTCAGCTGTGGAGCATATGGACAACTGAAAAAATATTACTAAATGAAAGAACTTTATCAGAATGCTTTAAAGCAATGCAGTCATTACCTTGCTCTTTTGTAGGAACTCCTACTTCTTTATTTTTTCTTCTTTTGTGTAGTACTGTGCCTACAGAGGACGCCATATAACAGATACGTTGACAAGAGGGGAAATTAGTAAATACTTTAAATGTAGAAGTTGTCTGGAAAACAGCAAGAGACAAAGAACTGGGTATAATTAAGGTAGTAAGTTATCTACTGCCTAAAGAACCAGAAATGCTGTACGTTAGAACCATGTTTATAGCACCAACAGAACTTTTAGATTAATTAGCAATTTATATTAATTATTCTGTCCTTGTCACAGTAGATTTATTGTCTTTTAAAAATCTTTCTGAATATGCTCTGTTTCCTTATGTACAATAATAGTTTTGTACTTTTTTAACGAATACTTTCATTGTGTGCCAAGGACTTGAGATCCAAGAGTATTTTTTCATGGGATATTTCCAGCCGGTGCTCTAAATTTGTGCATTTTTGTGTTCCATGTTGTCACTGTTAAGCAGAAGGCAAATATGGGTTTCTGAGACTAGTAAGTTAATTTTTCAATATTGCTAGTTGTATTTCAAACATAGTTAGACATGCTTAAGCTTATGCTAACACATGTGTGTGTATATGCACACTAATTATAATAATTTCTCAAAATCAGGAAGAACACATGTCCATTTGGAGTGATGTTTCCCATTCTTCTACCATCTCTGGCTTTACCAGAGGGAATCAGCTAAAAGTAAGACAAAGGTCAGGCTTCTGTTAAAACTAACCAGTCTTGTTGGCATGTAATTACATACATTGGAATATACTAGAAATTCACCTTCCCTAATATTTCTAAATTTGTTGCTGGTGGCATAGCAGTCAGGAGTATCAGTATTTTTTAGACTCCATTACCGAACTTCTTCTCGGTGACTGGTAATGCTGAAATGCAATAAATAGGAATAGGGATATTCTTCTCTTCCTGTCATTTGTTCCTTTCTATTTTCTGTATTTACTTCATTGGCTTTATGCTTAGCAATGCCCAGCAAAGTTTTTAAAGCGTAAACATGTTGATTTTAGTGGAATATTGATAAAGCATTAGGATAAGTAATGAATTTTATGTGACAACCTCCACTCTGGCATTAGTGTAGTCGGAATGATCAGATTGTTCAGCTGGGACAGAAGTTGTGGCCCTACAGCTTTTCTGCTTCAATAGTTACCAAAGCTCCTGCCATTTTCTCAAATGATCTGTTTCCAGTGGGCATGTTAAGCACCACTTAGCAAGATAGCCCACAGTCTATGACTTCCATTTCATGCTTCAGTGTTTTACTGTTATGTGCACGCTTAAAGTGCAATGAATGCTGCTTGTTACGACTCAGATGGTGACACAAGTTAAGAGTATCTGTTAAAGAAGATTTCATTTCAACTTTGTGTGCTCTTCACGAAGAACATCACAAGTTCCAGTTGATTGCAAGTGATGAAATGTGCTATGCCTGCATTTTTTATTTTATTTTATTTTATTTTATTTTATTTTATTTTATTTTATTTTATTTTATTTTATTTTATTTTATTTTATTATGTTTTGTTTTATTTTGTTTTATTTTGTTTTATTTTGTTTTATTTTATTTTAATTTTTTTATTATTTTTTATTATTTTATTTTATTTTAATTTATTTTATTTTATTTATTTTATTTTATTTTATTTCTGCCGGTGCGAAAAGAAGGTTAGCCACTAATACTGTGGTATTTGGGTTTAACATCGCTCTGCAACTGGGCATTTGTCATACATATGACTTTCTGCTTTGTTGCTTATTTGGCTACCAGACCCTTAAATTTCAGAACAGTGAGACCTACTGCTTTTGGGCAAATCCACAGGGTGGGTAAAGACTGTGCCTTCCTGTGGTAGTGCTGGTGTGCATTTAATGGAATATCATATATGACAGACAACACTCATAGGTAACAGGCAAAAGGGTTTTGTTAGAGTAAATTATGCAGCTGGGAAAATTTAACTGTTTGTTCCCCCAGATACCTACTCTTTATTTCCTGTGTTAGGTAGAAGCAGCAACCTTCAAAGCAAAGGAGAGGTCAAGGACAGTTCTTAGAAGCTTGACTTGATTTGTGTTTCTGGACTGAAGTAACTTTCCAGGCAAATACTTTGTAATTTTAAGCTTGTAAATCTTTCGAACTGTACTATATCTGTCTAGGACGAGAAGCCAGTTCTCTTGTCTGCCTTTAAATCTCTTTGTTCCTGTTGCTGTGGCACCAGAAATTGTGCTTATTGCTGGCGATGAAGTAAGGCTAGCATAATTTTGCTTTTCATAAAGTGAATGTTTCTGGTTTGTTTTATTCTGACAATTGCTCTTCCTCAGCCATTTTATTTAAGACTGGAGAATGAGATGATAAAAAAATTAATATTAAACATCTTTTAAAATCCTTGAGACTGAGGTGTGAGAGACTGTGATGTGGAGACTGTGATGTAAATGAATATGATTGTAGTGACTTCACCACAGCCTTGTCAATCTGTATTTGGACAAAGTTTACTGCTTTACTAGTAAGGAACTATACTAACAGAAATCTATATTCAGAAGCAGAAGTAGCAATTTTACTACTAAAAATACTCTAAAAATTTAAAGTGTAGTGCTCAAGAGCTACTGTGACGACCCAGTATTATGTATTAAACTTGAATATAAGGCATAGAAAGATAAACAAATATTCTTCTAACTTGTATCTTTGTATTCTCTGGGTCTGAAGCAGTAAGTGTCAGCTCGACTAGATCTGTTAAAGAGCAGAAAGAAAAAGTAAATATTCCTTGAGAATGCAGGGAATAAAAATAATACTGTTTTAACTGATGTATTTAGCAGCAAGAACATTTTATTTCTCCTGCGCTGTAAAACTGTCTTACGGCTGCTGTCTGTTGTCCTAGGACTTATTTTGTATTTTATCTTTTTGGTGGACTTTAGAGGCTGTAAAAGACAAACTTTTTGTGAATTTGAGCCTCTGCACCAAGCAGAAACACAATCAGTGTTTGAGGGTGGTCGTCAAGCAAATAAAGAATGTTACAGTTAACTTGTGAAAGTGTTTTGCAGTATATTAATCCAGCCCTATAGTCCAGGAAGCCTTGGGAACCAAGGCAAGGAGCTTCCTAAGGTGCAAGATGGAAAGCAGAATATTTTCAAGATACAACTTACTGAAGACTAATTAGAATAGTGGTAGTACACTATTCTTTTTTCTACTTCAGGACCTCATTTGCTATGGCCTTACACAAGCAAGGGTATGTGGTCAACGCATGATCCATTATAGATATTTACTCTGGATATTGTCAATATGCCATTTGAATGTTATACGTACGATAATCACCATTTAGTGTGTATGCTTTCTCTCTGCATCTATCTAGCTATCTTGAATATACGATTTTGAAAACATCTAGCTTCTTTGACGTATTTATGAGCACAGAGAAAATGTGTGGCTGCTATCTCATGTAATGCGTTAACTGTAATGAGGTAATTTCTTAGATATCTGTCATTCTACATCCATAAATTAAGACTCACACTTAATGCAGCAGCCTTTATTGCATAAAAGTGTTAAACATTACACTGTCTAAACCCATGGTAATAAGAATATCACTGGTCATAATGAAGAGGTATTTCACAGGATTGTTTAAATATTCATTATGCTTATGCCTAAAATGTCAGTACATACTATTAAAATTTCGCTACTTGGCTTTTCAAGGTCCTAATTAAAATAACCGTGTGCAGTAGCTGATACCTTTTCGTTCTATACTTAACACATTCCTACATTATGTCTGGAGTAATCTGGATCACATTGTAAGAAAGGTGAATGAATTTTATTGCTACCTGACAACATTTTGTAAAACCTGCATTATTGCTGGATGAGGAATACATAGCAGTGTTAACTTGCTTTCTTCCCTGCGGTTGTTATGCATTTTCTTCAGTAATTTATTTCTTATTGCTATTAGCTTTTAGGGCCACTTTGGCTTGAAAGATAAGCATTACACTTAACATTTACTTGAAAAGATGTAAAACAAGGAAGAGAAAAATTATTTTGTTGCTGTTAACTGTGCATTCTTTCTACATTGATGCAGAAGGAGACAGAGATGGTAAAAACAGAACACATGTATGAAGTGTCTCATCCCTGCTAGGCAAAGTATAGGGCTTTGTAGCATCACAAAGGACCGTCACTGTCCTGACAGCAATTTGAAGTTTTTCCTCTGGGGGGGCTACGTTTCAAAATAAACTCAAAGCATTGTGAACTTCAAAAAGAGCCTCAGAGACTTGGTCTATGACAGAGTGAGTTCCATTGGGCAGCCACAAGCAACGTTTGTGGGATTTGAGTACCTGTCATGCCATCTTAAGGGAGTAGTAAAGCTTCCAGGGGATGGTGTAGGAAAGAAGGCTGAGGTAACAGGTGGAAGACAGTACTGCCACGTTAAAAATCTATTTCAGAGAAAACAAGCAAACAGTATTGCCCCAAAAATCTTCTTTGCAACTCTTCAAAAATATTTGTCTTTTAATTACCTCAGACTTACTTATTTTTCAGCAGTATCTCAGACAGCCTGTCATCCAGGCAGCTTCCAAGCTGTCTGGAGCACATATAATACTGTGCGGTGTAGCACTGTGCGGTTGTAGCTTGCTTGACTCTGAGTGAGCTACCCCAGGACCGTGCAGTTACAGTGTAGGTCCTGGACAAATTCAACCTTCAGGGAAGCGGCTGTTCTCTTGCAAGGGCTGCACACTGCTGCAATGGTGCACCCTACTACAATGAATGGTGGCAACTTGACTGGGTGTCTCTAGCTCAGTGTGATTCTCGTGTACTCTCACCCTGGATGTTTCTTCAGTCAGAGCTAATGCCTGTAAGTCTACGTGGGGACCAATTGTTACCGCCTGTAGTAAACCAAAGCCTTTTTTTTACATAATAATAACAAAAAATGTAGGTTTTCCACATTGACCTAAATCTCTGGATACTTTCAAAGAGTAGTCAGATATGTTTGGTTGTTTTTGTTTGTTTGAGTTTTTTTAAATACATAAGATGAGATAGCTCAATTAGGATTTTGAACCATCTGAAAGCTGTTTAACGCCTATCTTCCAAAACCACTACTGCTTCTTGCTGAGTCCACCCAGCAGAGCATCTCTGCTGGATTTGCACCCCTCCAACTTACCCAAATTTGGCCCTGAGAAGAAAGATAGCTGAGGGATATGGTTTACTGTAGAATGTCTTCAACCTGGTATGTTGTGGTGTAGTTCTATACCCTGGCCATCTCGGTGATTTTCTGTGCTGTGCATTAGTGTGATTGCAAACTTTGCCCACTGCACTCTCTTGTTGGTGTACTCATCACTTGACGGCGAGGCAGACAGTTTAGTTCCTGTCCATCTATGAGACTTCAGGCAACAGAAAAAAATGGTCTGTAGCTTAAAAAGGGCAATTCTGGTGCAAGCCAAGCATTAGGAATCTAATCCTACTGCTGCTACAGTACACTGCAAAGTTCCGGCAGGCAGCAGTTCTGGTTCCTGGTGCTAGAGGAGTTGCTAATGGAAATGTGCAATTCTGCTAAGGGCTATTCCAGTCTGTTAAAAATCATTATTGCTATTTGAGAGACTAAATAAAAAACTGGTCCCCATTATGATTCTTCTGTTTTTTTCACATTTGGCTTCCACTTATTTTGCTATGAATACTCAGTTGTTTTGTCCAACTATGAATTTTGATACTACTTGAATTCCTAGACAAACAACAGCAATACAGTTAGCTTTTATTAAAAAATAACCATGAAACCTGAATGAGGCACATAGCCAATGAAGTGACATTTTATTCAGCTGATGACTAGCCGAAAAAACCTAGTGGCTTGGGAGGTATGAACTGCCCATTCATCTCAGTGGAGAAGTCTAGGAATCTGTAAAGCAACACGGATTTAATATGCTTGTGCCCTTCTCCTTAACCACCTTGCTTTTATCATCCAGAGGACGCCTTTTTTTTCTGTGCCTCAGCCTCAGCAGTCCCAGGAACTGTAGGTGTGATTATGCCCCCCAAATCTATCCACCATAAATATGATTGGACAGTGAGATCCAGACACATTACAAAGCCATGTGCAATCAGTGGAGATACTGAAACATAAAAATAATGTAAGTCACTGATCAATGTATGCTGTGATTTCTTGCCACAATATTCATTCATTTTTGAGAAGAACACGCAGAATTTCCAACCCAATATTCCAGTGTATCAGAGTCTGAGTTTGTGTGTATGAGGCATTGAATCTTATTCTGTTTGGTTTTCCTTTTTGAATGTTCCTCTCTAACCCACACTCCTTATGCAATTCTGATTGTTTTTTTGCTGGTTGTGAGATGTTTTTTTCCGCTTGCTCAGCATACCCCCACTTACCTTTTTTTCACCTAGAATGTATTTATCTACCAGATGAATCCTACTGTGAATGCAAATTTTCCAAATCTTGGCTTATTCCAGTTACAGGACTCATGACCTTCTACCTTCTCCAGTGTGTTCAGACAATACACTGGTAGTCTGTTGTCAAATGTGATTAATATTACCTTTAAAAAAATGCAGTATGAGCCCTGCAGTGTATTTTACTTTCAGCAGATTTATGTATAGACAGTTAACTTATTTTTGGCCCACCGGCCACCATTAAAAAACTAGAAAGTAGCCTATGCTGAACAGCTTATGTCCTCTATAGACATTGAAGTCAACATATACTTCCACCATACCATGACTTAGCTGTTAGTGGGGTAGTGATCAGCAGTTAACTCAGTATTTAGTTCTGATTCCACTCCCAGTAAATCAGAAAAGGGCTTGCATTTGAGTCTTACACATGAGGTCAGGATCACAGAGTTTCCATATTTAACTATGGAAAAATACATCATACCTCACTTCGCTTGAGGAAAACCAAACATGAGTAATGAGCAGGTATAACTGAGAAGCCAACAAAAGTCATCATAAATTCTACACCAGTTACTATTCCCAGAAGTCAGCATAGTCACATAGAGAAACTGTGCCTTTGAAAAGGTGAATCAGTTGGTCTCCTCTGTAGCAGTCCTGTTGCTTACCCATCTAGGGAGAGGGATACTAGGCATCAGAGAGGTGGGTAACAAATTTAGTATTCATTGATTTAGATATTAGTGCAGTTACATCTTTCAAGAAGCCATTTTGGATAAAATTATCATTACTTGTCCATAGTAATTTGGTTGCTGCTGGAGGCCCTCATGTAAGGGTGCTGTTCCCCTGTGCTGCCAAAGGAGTTTGCTGTCAGATCACTCCATGGCCGCCAGTCTTTCAAACAAACTGAGTCCCACAAGAAATGGGCTGGATCAGTCCTGTTGTAATGTGAGCAACGGGGAATGACCTTGAGTGTCTCTTCCTGAGTGAGATCAAAAGAGGAAAGAAATCCTCTTTTTTGCCGATGTTCTGAGGACAGCAGGCAAGATACGTGCATCTGAGTCACAGAGAAACATAAACCTGGCTCTTCACCTCTCTTCTCTCTGAGCAACACAGCTGCTTAACACTTAGTGATGGCTGATTTATTAACTGGGTTTGACCTGTGTTTATTGAGTTAGCACAAGCAAAATCACATCTGGCAGCTTCTGCCACTCTGGATGAAAGTTAATGTTTTAGTGTTGGTACCTTAACCACAATGTCCTGAATCCTTGAATTTCAAGACTTGCCCATTCCTGCAATTTATACTATTTCTTATTATACATGGATTGGTTTTGCCTGATGTTTATTTAAATATATTTATTCATAAATGTACTATCTAGTTCTATTTATAGTATCTTTTTATATATATATGTGCAGCTTGGTACAGAATTACAAAGCTGTTGATAGCAAGTAGTACAAATATTTACAATCCAAATGAGCAGGCAAAACATGCTGTGCTGTTATGCTAACTTACCATTGGAAGAGTGTTATGCATGGCTGAACAACAGAGTATTAAAAGCTGAGAAAATGCTAAATGGTGCTGCTAAACAAAAAGGTCCCTAAAGGCCAAAGACTCAAACAGATTTATTTCATGAAAAATACAATCTGTGTCCAGACCCTTGTACAACAGGAGTTCTAATATGTTAATCAGTAAGACTGAAATAATTATTTTCATTTATGACAGCACCCAAAATGTTTAGACTGTGTTCAGCCATATGGAGGCATAGTATTTAAAGACATCACTGACTTTATACATTCCACACGGGAGGAGAAGATTACAGGGAAAATCAGCGAAACATAGAAATATGTGAGAAGGGCAATTGTTAGTGTGCATCACATGTTGAGCTGAATGATTAGACTAAGAGTTGGTTTTGGAAAACGTACTGGACTGTGAGACAACAGATCTGAATTTTGTTCCCTTCTCTCCTAGCAGTATAATTAAGTTCTCTGATTTTCTACAATTTGCTTGCTTCCTAACCGTTCTCTATTTTGTAAGCTTTCTGTAGCAAAGCCTGTTTCACACTCTGTCTGTGTGTGCTTTTCCAAGTCAAGCTGAAGCTAGCTTTCCAGTGGGGCTGTTGGTGCTGCTGTGTTTCTACTGGGAGAACTGTCTGCAGTAACAGTATGTGTTACAGAAATTACCTTCTGCTGAAATATCACCATCTTAATGAAAACTCTGCAAATTGGTGTTTAATGTGTACCATTTGTAATCAAAATGAAAAATTAGTTCACTTTGGAACACTGCAGATAAAACTGTAACACAGGGAAACCAAAACGAAGAAAAGTTTTGGTAAAGGCTCCCAAATGAAGGTGGCATACCTGCAAGCCAGAGCTAGTAATAGGTAGCTGAGATTCCTGTAGCTGCCTCAGAGAAATAATACAAGTCTTCTGTATGTGTTTATTCTAAATTCCTGGACTGCTTTGCAAACTTTAGGCTGTTTTCTTGAGTACTATGGCCCTATCACCCTTACCTGCTGCAAGAGAGAAGGTTAAATTTTTAAAGAAAAGGCAACTAAGTTTCTCTTCATATGTTTGGTGAATGAAGGTGAGAGGCAGCTGGGTCTGTTACCTGTTTTGTAGGTTAAAGATGTATAAATATAGTGAGTATTATCCTCTTAAGTAAGGGGTGGAATTTGTCTGTTCTTTCCCTCAAGAATATTAGAAAACTCCTTTCCTAGAACCAAGGAACAAGGCAGAAATAAACTAGTCATGTGTTGTTACATAGGAAAACTTAAAAAAAATCTTTCCTTTAGTTTGTCAGAGTTTGCTAGAGATATGACAAAATGAAAAGATTTTATCTTAAGAGCAATATCCTTTCTAAGCTGCAGATAGGATTTTTTTTAATGAGTTTAACTGAAAGGAGAAGTTGTCGGAAGTCATTCTATATTTAAGTATTGAAAAAGCAAATCCACCTCATTCTCTAGTACGTACGAGATGATTAATATGTTGTTGTAAAGTACAGAGTGTTCAACTTTCATGTTACAATGCCATTACTTTTCCTTTATTGCCAAATATCAAGAAGCTGTGGTTCTCTGTGTGAACATAACTGAGGCTTTCTGGCATCCAGTGTCATGTTTTTCAAGTGATAAATCTTCCATTTTTACATAAAGACTGAGTAAGGTTACTGTATCTCATTTCAAGTGTTTATATGTTTTATTTAAATGCAAATATTAAAGGATTTATGTTAAATGAAAAGAAATTCGGAGGGTACAAGGTAAAGAGGAAAAATACAAGGATGGTGGGAAGTGAAGTGCTGCATAGTCAGAATGAAAAGCAGCCAGGAAGATGGAGATCAGAAAGGTTAAGGTAAAGGCCAATAAGATATTGTATATACTCTTCTTGTCTACCAGAATGTTTTCTTTAACTAGAAGAAGTTATGAGTTGTTTAAAGCAAATCCCTTTAGAAAATCCAGAGTTCAAATCACAAGAGATAAGCATTAGCATGAATTGGAATTTTGCAATAAAAAGAGATTTTATTTCTTTTTTCTTTTTTAATGAACAAAATGTCAACCCCCTGAAGGCTCACCTGTTCCATCACCAGGAATCCACCCCACTAGTACTGGTGATGGCTGTCCCACAATGCACAATGACCTTCAGAGGAGGAGACTGTAAAGAAAAATCAGAACTGGCCAAGATGTCTAAAACCATCTCTGCTTCTCCGAGTCACAGTGCCAGATTAGTGACCAAAAGTTCACACAAAGGCCAATCAGCACTCACTTTTTAGACTGTCTCCTTACAGCCAAAGATGTGTTTTTACTTTGGTTTGGAGATTTTAAGGTGAAGTCGGCTTTTTTTACACTTTAACATTGCACAAATAGGTGCTTGCTGTTTACATGATTTATCAGATTTAATTCATGTTGGGCTATACAGATGATTTAATTAGAAAGTATGCCACGTGTATTCCAGCTAGTGTCAATGAACTCCAAACCTATTACTATTGTGTTCATGACTATATGTTATGTTGTAATTAGCAATAAACTGTCTTCTGCAGCATGTACAGGTGTGATGTGCCTGACTTTGCATGAAAAAAACCTGAAGTTAGATATATTGCTGAATAAAATAATTTCAGGTTCCATCCCTTGAACAGTGCAGATATGCTGTGTTATCAAGTTGTCATAACCACTAAAAGAGGTAATTTATTTTCTTTGTGATACCTGAAAGTCACATCTGTGCTTGCTGTTATGGCTTAGTTTCTGCATAGCTCTTGAATGTATCTGTAGAGGTCTCACTGACAGCAAGAAAAAGTAATACTGGAGCCAGTGGAATACATGATGCTTACCTGAAAAATGGTGACTGATCACATTGAAACAAAGGTTGGAAGATGTTTGACTGAAGTAGGCTGTGAGGGGATGCTGGTGATGGGAGAGATTGTAATTCCCCAGCATAATAAACTGTCTGAATTGGAGAATGGAAATGTTCGTGGTTAAAATAAGAACAGTGTTACCCTCTGTGCTACAATAAGGTTTCACATAAGCTGTGTGATAATGCTATGCTCGTAGGAGGAATTTGGATGTATTTAGGACATCATGCACATAAAGCCTGTTTGATTAAGATTGAAACATGTATATGAGAACTTGATAAATGTGTCCCATGTGACTGGAGGGAAGGAAGAAGGACAGTGTCAGGAAAGAACGGTGTAAAAAAGGAAAAGCAAAATGGATAAATACTGAAATGAATAATGTAGTGATTGAAGAAGCCAAGAAAGTGAGAAAAATAAGTGAAAGAGCTCTCAAAAGTGGATGGTCTGGTTGTATTTCTTTGAAGGCAGACAGGAAAAAACAGCGTTTGAAATTGCAGCACTCCATTTCAGCAAATGTTTGTTGGAATGTTGCAATATTTATATAAAACTGGCTACAGGATGATTAAAAATGTCTTTTCAACAAATGACCTGTTTGAATGGATGGGGAAACAGAGTCATGGAATAAGAAAGAAACTTACCCATGACTCCTGAAAATGTAAGTGAAAGAGCAGAGACCGCAGGTACCATTACTTGCCTTCGAATTTGTCTTGCAGAATCTGCCAGCCCCTGGCCATCTGTGAGCAGAACAATTCCGAATAAAGATTTATAAAAGTCGTGGTGAGGCTTTTTTACACATCCCTGCTCATTAGGAATCCTGAAATTCTAATTGAATTTTTAACACAGGAGGGTTTCTTTTACCTTCTTCTGAGGCATGTAGTGATGGCTTCTGTTGACAGCATGCTGGAATAACTCGATTAAGATGGTGAGCCACTGTACTGATTCTCATGTTCCATTGAATAAATATTTGCAAAGCCTGCCTAAGGTATTGCTCCATCTGGTTCCACATGGCGTTTTAAAACATGTTTCATTTAATGTGTTTAGTATAGATGTACAATCATAAGGCCAAAAGCAAAAGTGAGATTAAACTGGTGAGTAATTCACACCGCTTTCTACCATGCAGGTTATGCCCTTTGGCTCAGAGCTGATTTTGGTGTGGAGAATTTGAACTGTATATGTGCTATATAAGTTGCAGTGTACTGAGAAACCCCAATGTTGTTTGAAAATGTGCACAAATCAAAGCAAGCTGGAAATTACCTAAGAAGACCAAGTCAGACCTAACTGAGGTGATTTTAAATTTCCTGCTTATTTATTTATTTTAAGAACCAGCATGGCTCACTGTATTCAAATCAGCTTGCCTCAAAGCCTGGATTCAGGAATAATATATTTCTAAATAAATAGATTTTTAGAATGATTTAATGATTTCATAGCTCTCCCATTCGGTTTGTTTGCTAAAGAAAAATAATTAAAAATTTTTCGCTTCAGAGCTCCAAGAGTTTTAACTGCACTCCATGGTCTGTCTCCCTTTAGTACTAAATTACAACTGCATATATATAATGAAAATGTTTATCAGTGTTTACACACTTCTCATTCAGAAGGATTCAGAAGTATTCAATAACCTTGAAAAATTATAATACAAGCTACATCAGGGCATGTTTTCTCCCATCATTGAAATGCAGGCAGGATGCTGGACCTGATAGAGCAATTAAGTGCTCTGATATGGCATATCCTGTATTCCTGTGTTATTGCAGGCTGCTCTGGTGAGTATATGCGTAGAATTGGAAATGATGTATTGTACTTTGTATGTAACTTTTTATATGGTGTTGTTAGATATAAATATTGCAAAGCCATTTCTGTCATAAGCTTTCTATACTACAATCATTTCCTCTATTTGACTAGAATATTAAGTGTTTGGCTGGAAGGTCATTTGTAGTTGCAGTTGTTACATACAATGCTGACCTTCATCTAATAATTCCCTCCTTCAGCCACAAGCAAACACCTGTGGAGCGCAAGATTAATAAGAACTGTCTGTCACCTCTGTCTGGAGTATGAAAGAGTTGTTTTATAGAGTGAAATTGTTTTGTAGGTTGCATTACTGGCTTTAGCTGAAACATTTTAGTGACTGCTAGAATTAGGCCTCTGGTGTGAACTTGAAGTGTTCTTATTACTGTATATTTCAGTGGACCTATGGGCTCCAGTGAGACAGTGAATGTTCTGTAGCAGTTCCTGTACAGATTCAGTATGGGAGTTTGTCCATGTCCTGAGAAGATTATAATCCAAATAAGTTAGACACTTAAGTAAATAAGTCAGTATTTAGATAGGTTGCACACAGATGATATGTTAAATAACTGTTTTGGATACTTGTTAGTGGTTATTTTTCTTCACTAGTTCCTCCTCCTATATTTCCATAATCTCTGTGTGATTGTAGAATTAACTTTCCCCATGCTTACTCCAAGAAAATGTAACGCAGGAGAAATTAAAACAAGACAGGCATCAATTACAGCCAGTGTTAACTCATTTTTTCAGATACCAATCATCTGTTCCAGGTACCTCAAATATGGCAATCTTTGGGTGAGTAGTAGGACCTCAACATTTTCCTCACTTTCCATGGAGTTTCCTTGGGGTAAAAAAAGCTGAGGCAGAGAGAACAGAGTACAAATGAACACTTGCACCCCTGCTGAGGACTTGACCTTTCTCCTTGGTGAGTAACCTCTCTGTGGTACAGCTGAGCTGTAAGGGTTTATACATGACAATAAACAAGTATAAAAATGAATGGAAACTGTGCTCTGAGGCACTCTGCATTTTCCTGGAGGCAACTAGATAGCAGGAGCAATATTTTACTGCAATTACTCCCTCTGGGAGTTTTCCGGAAAGGGACTGTATGCTTGGGATTCTTGGCATGTCTAGGTTTTGCCAAACTGTCTGTGGCTTCGTTTAGGCAAAGATTTTTCTAAATTCAGTTTTATGTACCTTCAGTTTCACTAGTGGTGTTAGACATGACTTGGGACCAATGAAGTGGTCTGGGACTCCCAGTTTTGCATTCAGTCCTTTGTTCTGCTGAATCACCCCTTCTGACCCTGGGTGAGTCTTCGAACTTCTCTGGCTTGGATTTATCCCACGTAACTTCTGATATTTAATGAGACACGAAGTAGTGATGCTATTGCCTAAGGCTTCCTGAATAGTTAATGGTGAAACTGTGGCATTTCTACAGAGTGGTACCAATCTCTTCCCCGTGAATATACAAACACTTTAACCTTCTGTATTCTGAACTAAAGCATTTCAGTTAGTATAACTGTATTTAGGTGGTATGAAACTACTGAATTCCTTGCCTTTGCTACTGTCTGTAAAATGAAGAATGCTTGCTTTTTCTCTTCTCTTTATCCTCCTTGTTATTCTCACAGGCAAGTATTGTCTGCAACAATATAGGTCTGTGCAAATGCAGCCTTGATTTCCATTCTCTAAATACGGTAGTGTAGCCCTTTAATTGCTGTAATTGTGTTGAGCACTTCCAAGAGGTCAGGTGCCTGAGAACATAGTGTCTGCCTCTTCACGTATGCTTTGCTTTCATGGGAATACATCAAATAGGAAGCAGGCTACCTGTAGAGTTCATAAATTTGCTGGACTTCGAGCCATTTCCAAGGTGTCTTCTCAACATGCAAATTAAGGGTTATATCGACTGGAATTGTTCCGCAGTCTGACTCTGACACACGCCCCCCCCCCACCCCTTCTAGCTAGCGTTAGCTCAGGTAGTAGCGCTTTGTTTTTCAGAGGTCTGATTCTGAAATTTCCTGATTTATTTTTAATTAACTCAATTTTCTTAGATTTTTCTATATCGATTTAAGTACAAGAGTCTCTCAGCTTGCCCATATTCTCATCCTGCCTAAGAGCTCAAAAAACTAATAGAAATTTACAGCACTTCTGTTGACACAACAAACTATTTCCTTTCCAAGCATCACCTTCCCTCAACAAAGTGATCCAACCTATGTGATTCTAAAATGTTTTGTTATTCTGCCTTGCACTGATCTTTTCTTCTAGTTTTTGAAGGGAGAATGTAATGCTATGGCTCTCTGTGGATGCAGAATGCAGAAAATGACCATTGTACCTGCAGCTTTTGTCTGCAGATAAGGCTGACTTCTAAACTCTGCTGCCAGGCATAAATAATATGGTGGCATTTTTCTAGTCTGACCCAGAAGGGTTCTCTTATTTTAAGACAAAGGAGAATGACAGCTACTGCTCTCAGAAGGAAAGCTTAATCAAAGCTTAATTCTCTCTTATAATTAAGTCTTCAAAATTGATACATGACACATTCGAGCATGGCATTTTTAATTTAATTAATTTTCTAAGGACTAAAAGAGAAACTCTGATTAAAAAAGTACAGTATGCCAAGCAAAACTTCCAGAATCATACCAAGAATGTTATGGCCTGTGATGCTACAAGAGCCACATAGACCCTGGAATTTATGGCAGCACTACAGCAGGAACTAAATATGACCTTATGAATGCCAAGCTGGTTCTCTTCTCTGCATTTGCTTGCAAAGGGACTTGGGGCATAAGGCTGAAGGTTGCATGGAGGAGGACTGGAATGAGACCTTGAATTATTGCATCATGTTGAATTATCCCTGTCTGAAAACAGGTTCATGCTAGTGTTGTATTAGATATCACCCTTGTGTAAGGGAGAATGAACCTCAGTGAAAATAATTCCCAAGAATGAATTTGTCTGTATTTTCCCACTGGCATAGTAAAACAAAGCACACATTTTACCCCTATGGTTCTGGTGCTTGCTACCCTCGTCCTTATTGTCTGTTCAAACAACAAAGTGAGTATCAAGTGAAAATTCAATGGTACAAATTATACGATCCAAAGCATATGTTAGCATTCACTGTTCAGAAGTGCTATTGGCTGGGTATTTGTCTCCAAAAGTTCATCTACTCTCAAGCAGTTTCTGTACTGTCCCACACCTAGGCTGGGTATTTTGTTGCTTGTCACATCATGAAGACAGTACAAGGAGAAGAGTGATTAAACCAGACTGCATTTTTGCATTTCTTATGATGATCTTTATAAAACTTAGTCCTTGTAAGACAAAGAGCCAGTCTTTTGAGTTGGAGAACACTGTACAGGGTCATGGCAAAACTGTACACATCAGAAAGAGTCATTTGGAAGCACCTTTGGCTCGCCTGTCCGCAGTTCCATAACTTTTGTACCTCTCCAGCTGGTGTCCCTGTGCGATAATTACCAAACCAGCAAAGGACCAGGCCTTGGTGTTGCTCTACTGAATTCAGCAGAGGTAATGCAGACTTGTCGTAAGAGAAGTGTAGGGAGAAACTGTTAGGGATCGTACTGTTACCAGTTCTCCATGTCATCAATATCAAATAAATTATTTCATGAGAAAATTTGAAAGAACAGCCAACAGCTGGCTGAGCAAATTCTTTTCTTTTAGATTCTGGCAAATTTCAAACTTAATTGTGTTTCTTTTGAGAACACTTGCAATACTTGGTGTTTGCTTGAATCACAAGGTTTTCTATATTATTTAGCTGTAGAGACAGTATGTAATATTTTTATTTGTTTTTATAATACGTTCCAGGAAAGGGATGTACTGTGCGTAGAGCTCAGTAAGAATAATCATTCTTTGATGAACAGATATCAGGTGCATATTCTCACCAGAACAGTTTCAGGGATGTCTTCTGTACACCCCGCACATTGCTTTGAAGAGTTTCTGCGCTAGAATTAGACTGTACAGATGGATGACAGTGCTGGAATGAACCAGAATGCTTTCCAAAAGTTTCTCTAAGATAATTCATGCAGTAAGAGGTATAGTTTGTTCTTAAATAAGATAAATAAGAGCACTCGGGCCACAATTTATTGGAAAAGACCGAAGAATTAGAAATCCAGCATAAAACATTGATTGTTTTTTGTTTTTGACAAGCCCACATATCTGTTCCTACACTTGTCTCAGTTTCTCTGATGCCTTGACTTCCATTTCTTGAGTTACAGACAACTAAGCATCTCGGACTTTATCAGCTCCTTTTAGTACAGATAATTTCTGTTTTGGCACTGCACCTTCTGAACAACAGCAGATTCTGTGAAATTGCCAGAAAAAAGTCTTTTGACTAAGTGATATTTTCCAGTTCTAGTAGTCCCTTTCAATTTAAGCCATCTTTCATATTTTCAGGATGTGTATGATATGATATGATAGCTCTCAAGTAAAGCTGTGTGCTGTTTGTGTTCTTGGAAACACTAGAATCAGTTTCAGATAATTATCAGAACATACCAGTTTTACAGAAAGGAACAAAAATACTTTGTCCTGAGTTGTATTCGCATGTGACTGTACTCAGATCGAAGAAAGTTGCTGATGTCCTCCCCGGCCAAACAGTGGTTGTATGGTTGCAGTGTACACTGCTGCTTGCATCTGGCATGACTCTTTGCAAGAGCCGTGCTTGGCGTAAACTGATGGCCACAACTGGACAATGTTGCTGTTGCCAGCGTGGATGCTGTGTTGTGCTTGAAGATTCTGCTGCTGCTGAGTGAGAAGAGCTGCAAATACCTTGTGAACAGTCTCTGACTAGAAGTTAGATTCTGTACAGCCATCTTACAGCACTACAGTGCAGTTGCTATTGTCAGTTACAATTTGGCTGATTTTTTGTGGGGGAGACCTCTCATTTCTGTTTCAGGCACTAACCTAATTGGTTAACTCTTTTCACAGTAAGCTTCTCAGGATGTATCTTTTTTTTTTTTTATTTTTGAGGCATCTTAGCCTAAGTTTTTTACAATCAGAAGCAAAAACTTTTTATAATTACTTGAATTTTTGAGAAATAAATGCTGGCTTGGTCTCTTTGTCCTTGTTTTTGTTCATTTGAATCCTGAGTAGCTCATAAGCTTTGTTGATGTTGCTGAGAAGCGAAATAGGAGCAACACTTAGACTCTGAACCTCTAGTGCTAATCTGAGCCTTCAATTTCAGACCTCTGGTCTCAGAAACAAGAGGTTTCTGAGATAGAAAATACAGCAGATGTATTTTCTTTCTTACGCTTGGACCTGAGATTCTGCAATTAGAGTGCGTTAGGCAGGCAAATATGCTGTGTATATTTTTTTTCCTGTTCATTTTCTAACAATCGTCAACACTGTAGAAAGTTAAAATATTGAATAAAGGTTGCCCCGTTCCTTCTCACCTGGCTGGGGTCTCTGCAAAAGGGATATCTTTTATTTTTCCATCCTAAAGTAATTCTGGTTCTTGCTGACAGGATGCGTTCACTTCCCTCCAGCATAGTAGCTCTGGGCCAAATCAGTTCATGGCTGCACGGAGCATGTTCTCTTGCTGAATGGCTGGAAATGCTCCACGTAGCAGAAAGCAATTTCAGACTGGATCTAATATCCACACTACAAGCACAGTGCAGATTTAAAGTATTGTTTAGTAATTCTGAGCTCATAATAAAGACATGGCATAAATGCAGAATGCATTTAAGTGCCAGTATATCTCAGTAATAGTAGTTTAATTACATGACACGTGTTTTGCTCAGAACTGCACAAAAGAGGTTTTGTGCAGAGATCCAGAGGTATTCTTTTAACTCCAAGAAGCTTTAATTTGGGAGTAGTTTGAAAGGAATGAAGAAAGAAATACTTTTCCAAATACACTCCTGAAATATGGCCTCTTTTATTAACAAAAACATTGATACTAGATCAATTAATAGAGGTTAAAATCAGGTACATGAGCATGCAAGTAAAGCCTCATAAAAGAGAAGATAAAATATTAGCGATTTACTAGGATTTGCTATGACGAAATGTATTTGGACAACAAAGATCATGAACTGCTTCTGGCATTTATAGAAATTACAATGAATGAATCAGCTGCTAATCCAGAGCTTGAGGCAATTTGATTGTACAGGTGACATTCTGAATAAGTGACACTCATGTTTAAACCATATGGACTGCAGTGGACTTTCCTATGGAATCTTTTTCCAAATGTTTTGCTCACCTTGCTGTAATCCCCTGTCATTTTGAATATGGCTCCATTTCACCAAGTCCCAGACAACCAAAATGTTTGTCGAACATTTTTAAATTATTATTTCAAAGGATTTCTGATGACTGTGAGATTGTGAAAGACAAGCTTCTGAAACTGTATTAATGTAACTCCATTGAGTTCTTCTAAAGCTGGGCAGCTCTTGTCTTTTTAATATGTAACTACAGTCATTTGAAAGGCTATTGTGCTTCAACATGTAGAAAGTCAAGGGAGTACAAGAAGAAAGAATTCTGTGACATTAGTATCAGTAGAAAGCAACAGACTTTTTTAGGAAGTTTGTATAAGTACCAGTTTAACACTAGCTGCCCTTTCAGTTCATCTCAGTTATGACCTGCTAAATAAAAATGCAATAAATTGGTGATCTGAATAGCCTGGATATTATCTGATATCTTCCAGTGGATAGTGGGGATATTGTTTTTAAAAAGAGGAACCTACAGGGATAAAGCTCAAATCTCATGGGGAAAAATGCGCATTTCAGATTTCCTAGTTTCTGACAAATAAATAAATTGAAAATTTCCTCTATGCTGTGTTTAGGAAAAATATATACAAACAATACAAAGTTATTAATTCATGTTTTTGACTTTGCATGTGCAGATTGAAACCACGGCCACAGTGAAGTTGGTAGCAAAGCTACCAAGGAAAACAACGCTTCACCCTGCAAGTAGTTGAAGTGGTCAAAGGAGCTACTGCTAGGGCTGAGCAAATGCCCAGGGCTTATGGTGATCTTGGTCTTTGCTACAATGCGCCTGTGGAAGTTTGTTTACTGTCTGATGAACTTAGATAATTGTCCTGTTTCTGTGAATATAGTATTGGAGCTTTTTGTAGTTTTAGAAGTATTTTTTCTGCTTAATCCTTGTTAGGCAGAGAAGAACTTAAACAATGGAACATCTGTTCTCTTCCACTAATTCTTCCATAGGAAAAGATGTGTGATAATTTCTCGGGTCTAAATATTACTCCTTGTTGCAGATAAAAACTATACAGGGGCTAGCTATTAATATATGTATATATGTATATATATATGTATATGCCTTCATTCATGCACAAATTTCTTTTAATATCAGCCTTACTCCAAAGTCAATGAGAGCCTTTCTGGCATCATTGAATAGTAAGTTAACTTAAGTGTTTTAGGACCAGGTTTTTGAATAGTTATTTATTTTTAAAAATCTTGCAATATTTGAACCAATGGCAAACTGTTCGTTATTTAAATAGTGAAAGGGCTTTCAGTCTGCGCTTCAGTATTTCACAGAGACGACTGAACTTCACATCTTTGGTTTGAGGAGCAAAAGGCTCCTAAATCAAAAATGCATGCTTACTTGCAAGCTGTTTCCACTCAGAATTAATTCAGACAAAAATAGAGAAACTTGTGATTTGGTTAGTTATTAATAATGTTGCATAGTAATAATATCTCTTTCATGCATATTTTATTAGTATTTTTGTTGAATTATAATGTTTTTCAATAAAATCACTTTTCTTTTTGAATCAAAGTTAAAAATTAAAAGAATACATTTGCTTGAAATTTTTAAGGTTTATATAAAGAGTTTCTGATCCTTAGAATTTCTGAAGCAGTTCAGTGAGAAAGCCTTGAAGTAGGCCTGAAATGTGTTTTAAATGAAAAGTCTCTAAGTCAAAAGGAGGTCTGTTTTGAGCTTACTGAACAGCATTTTTAAGGATAAAAGACTGAGCAATTAAGGAAAATACATGCCCTCCTTTGTAAATACTGAATTCTTTCATATTCCTAAATTTCCGTGTCTCCAGTTGTCGTATCTGAAAGAATACATTTGTTTACATAGACAAAATAAATGTATTATAATCAGATTATAAAAATGAAAAGAAATATAAATTCTTCTACATTTGTTAACTTTAAGTAGTGTAACTCAAATGGTAAAAATATTCTTCCAGTCTTAGATTAAACATATAGTGCCTGCTTATCAATTTTGTTTTGTACAAATTCAGATTAAATTATGAATTTTTGTGCCCCCCCCAACTGCAGAATAGACTTTGCTTCCACACTTTCAGTGCTGAAAAAGACTCTTTCCCCATTTTTTAAAAAAGCTGCTTTTTTAGTGGTTGCTAGGCTTTTGTGGTTCTAACTTGGCTAAATACTACATCAAACAGCAGAGCACATAAACGATTGCAAAGCACTGTCTGTAAATTCTTTTTCCGCTGGCTGGGCAGGGATTTCTCATTTCATACATCATTCACAACTTGCTGCAGTGATTCCACAAAGTCACCCAGGAGGCTTAAAACAGTTAATGGAAAAGAAAAACTTCCTTTTGGTTTGGGATACTTTTTTCCTCTGCTTTTAGCTCTGCAGTTTGCTCTGCTTTGTTCCTGGCTCTGTTGGCAACACTGGTAGAGCTTCAAGACAGTGTTTACAGCAGTTGTATTTGCTGGAAAGCTTCCCAGACTGCTTCTTAGTAGCAAGTGGTTACATCAAGAGCAGTAGCAAGTAGGAGTAGCTTTCTCTCTGTAAAGGGAAAAGAGCCCAAACAGGATTTGATTCTGACAAGAAGGTCCGGTGGCTGGTTCGGACAGCTAACTCCAAGCGTGCCCCCGCGGCCTGGGACAGCCAGACTTGCTGTCAAGGAGCCAGGGGCTGCCTCCAAATAGTGGTTTGTTTTTACAGAGTTGCAAAACAACAAAGCTAAGTCTCATAGTGTATGCCTCCTCATAGAAAACACTGAATTTGTTGGAAACTGAAGACATTTTACACCTTGCAGGAGGTACAGCGTTAAACCGACTAACTGTGCCCTGCATTCTGGTATGTCTTTCACTCGCTGATCCACAGCGCTTTCTATTTCAGCTTTACTAAAGATTTCATTTAGCAGTCTATGGACTGCATTTTAATTTTGCTAATGTAAGCAAGTTATGAACCAGCTGAATATCTGTCTTACTACAGAAAGGATATACAGCATTAGGAATTCCAGATAACATACTTAATAGATTTTTTTACCACACAGATCTGTGAAAATGCTGTGTACAGTAGGGAGTAAAGCAGGATTTTACTGAATGTAAAGAAATGTTAAATTCCTTAAAGTCGGAATTTAAAAGTTAGTGATTCAGAATTTGACTGAAATTGGCCAGCATAAAAGTGGAATGATTTCAATTAAGCTAATGGGCTTTTCTAAAATTATACTACTGCAAGGAAAATTTCTAGGTAGGCAGTTAACTTGGAGCCATTTTCTTCTTAAAAGAAAAAAATAAGTCTGAGGCTTGATTCTGCGCTGCAGTGTTACCTTTTTTCTTTCCAAGGCCTAGTATAAAGAGGCACTAACTTTGCAGTCTCAGTTCAGCCAAGGGACGCTAAAGGCTCTCATCTGTTATCAGTGTGGCACACCCATGGTCAGGTGCATACCTCCTCAGTTCAGTCATTACAGGACTTTGCATAGGTCCCTTCTAGCTAATGATAGTAGTTGAAGTGTTGAATGAACTTCATTAATGTCAGAGGATCATTCCTAGATATTCCTGCAAACCTGTGGTATCTCTGTGTACTTAGGGATTGTACAGTAATGTAGTCATTACACAGTAGCTAGCACTGTGGTTCCAGCAGTGCCTATTTTACATTCTCTCTTTCTCAGGCTAGTCCACTAGGTCGTCTCCCTGTGGATAATAAATGGCTGATAAATTGTTATAGACTGCTGTAAGGGCTAATGGGTTGCTGAGAAACATGAACCATCCTTAGCATCCTCTGACTGTGTATTTATAATTGTCAAAAAACACATAGCAGTCAAATTTTGCATGACCTGTTATCAGCTATTAATCCTTTATTAAACCTCTGAATGATAAGTTGTTTGAATATGAGGTGTTACCATGTTGTATTTTATTATGTACAAACAAAGCAGAGGAATTTTTTTTGTTCCCTTTGTCTGACATGTTAGCATAGTGATTGCTTCTGATCTTATTTTTATCTGCCTGGAGAATCTTGAGTTTTAACTGGAAATGTTTAAAATCAAGTTGTTTAATTTAGAAGATGAGTAAAATCAGTGAGCTTCTTTACTAGATTTCATTCACGAATGTTCACATCCAATATGCTTTACTTTCTTTTCCTTTACCTTGTTGGTGTTTCGAGTAGTGCATCACCCTGATATTTAGCACTATAAAGCTACTGCCTCACTGAACTCAGCGGACAGATACTTATTTGTAAGCCAATGAAATACCAGTGCTAAATTCAGGAGTACTGATGCTAATGTGTCCTTATTTCATCTGTTCTTATTGCCAAAATAATTAAGGTTACAATAACAGTCCATTGTATATAACATATATCCTTAATATCAAAGCTAGCTATTCTGCAGGGCAGTAGTCATCTTTATGACATATTGTATCATTCTGTGATTTATTTTATATATGTATCTGTATGTCTCTCTTTTTTTAATCATAATTAGTTTACACCATTTACAGATGTACGTTGCTTAAATTCTATCCTTGTATACAAATTTTTTAGGATCATCTGTATGGAACACAGTAAAAGCCAGGCATAGGATGCTCAGAGTGTGTATGCTGCAGAAATTTGCCAGAATTAAAAAAAAAAAAATCACTGTAGAATTTATGAATTTATTTTGGCAACTTATTTTACAGCATTTAATTATTCACATATATGAGGCAGAATTATTGTGAAAAATCAAATAAAAAAGTTCAATTAAAAACCTAAATTACAAGTTTAATCAAGAATCTTCAACAGGCCAAAACCTGATTTGCATATAGTCTCATTGAAAAATGCTTTGTGTAAGATGAACATTGCGCTTTTGTGCAGTCTCAGCTCTATTAGTTATTTCTGCTGCATAAATGATCATATATCATTTTATCGATGGCAATTTTCTCTGCAGCTGCAGTTCCTTTACAAAAAATCAGTAGCTCTCTATCTTCATACTGAGAATTCGGTAGGTTCCTCTTTTTCTGTATATGAGCAGTATCTGAATCAACACAAATTAGGATCACATCACAGGATGACATCCAGAGAGTCTTCCGAAGGAAAGCTGTCCCTACCCAACTACTTCCTGGTAAGTTCTACTGAATTGGTGGCCTGCCGTCATAAAAATTCCATTACTACATTAATGACAAGTTTCAGAAAAGCTTTCTTGTTTTGAGTAAAAGCACATAAATTTCAAAGAGTATCAACTGTAATACAGACTGATTGGGGAGGTTAGTTTATTCAGGCTAATAATATACTAGAAGTGACACCTCCCAAGAAAATTGATGTTATAGGATATGGAGGAAAATTACATTACAAAACTCCACCTCACTTCATACCTCCTTCTCTTTGTGTAGAAGGAGGTAAGAGGTCCATGCAAGAGAGGATTCAAACCCAAAGTGTTTGAATGATATTGGCTAAACTCTGCCAGTAAAGCAGCTTTTAGCACAACAGGATCTTCAGAATGATCAATGAATACAACCTGTTCCTCTGACAGAATATGTTTGTTCTGTGGATTGACATCACCAGATTTAGATGTAAGTGGGTTTTTTCATCTTCCTTCTCATGCAGTATCCTCAAGCTTAATGTTCAGATCTAAGCTATGTAAATGCAAGTTTATCGAGAGCGAGAAGAGTGAGTTGATGGAGATCTTGTTACACAGATTGCTGTACATGACTTTTTGTCTATACTTGTGATAGCATAGTGTTCTATTTAAGAAAAGCATTTGACTAGTAATAATAGTTTGTGAACAGAATAAGTATAATGCAACAAGTGAAAAGTACATCTGTATGTTGGTACTCATGTGAGAAGTTGCTTATTTCAGGGTGAAAAATTGTTTGCTCCACAGTCATTGTGGTTTTATGTGGCAGAACTCACCGCATTCATTCTCCAAGGTGAAGTCACCAAGGAACAGCGATCACTACAGGCTCCATTTTTTTCTACAGCCCTATGTCCAATCATTCAAATAATTCCACAGCTCCCATAGATAAGTTGCTGAGCAGGAGAGAGAATATCACTTTCATCTCTTTTCATCTGGCAGCAATGCAGAAGGCTTGGTTGATCAACATCTGTAATGAGGGCTATAAGAGTGCACAGGTATTTGGATCAAAGTATAATCTCTCTCTTTTATGTAACTGCGGATCCTCACATATCACTAGATAATTCTCTGCACTTGCTGTAAATAATTTTCCCTATCAGAGCTAAGCACTTTGCAACCATTGCCTCTAAATTATAACATGATCTATACCACCTCCACCTCTGTGTAGTTCCCTGACCTGGAGTTGCTTATTTTCACTGAGCTCTAGCTGCAGATTTACGGCCACGGTGTTACATTTTCTCTCAAGGGGACAATGCATTTTTCACATCAAACAGAATTTGATTTTAATGCAACATTTCATCATCATCTATTATTATTATACTTTGGAAAGTGTAGCGCACAGCTGAAAATATGAAATTTTGTCTATTTGTTCATTAAATAGCTTAGAGCTGTAGTATGGGTGGGAGCAGGTGCATTTTCCTCTGAAGGGGTTTCAAACAGAACTGGCATGTCCATGTTGTGTGTGTTCTCAGTTGCTTCCTTGGGGGGCCTCCGACTGGCACACGAGGTGAAAGATGGAGGCTCAACGTCAAAATCTTTCTTTACAGCTATGTCTGTAAAGGTGCCTGAATGCTATGATACAGAATCTGTAGACATTCAAAGACGGCTGGAAAGCCCTCAACACCTTAGTATCTGAAGAAGTACTCAAGGTTGGGCATTACTCTGTGACTCTCACTTAGAGCCCACGCCTGCAGCTATGCAGCTGTAGAGTCTGAAATTATGTCCTGGGTTTGGCCAGGACAGGGTTAATTTTCACCGGACTCCAGGAAGGGGCACAGCATGCTGGGTCAGTCGAGGGTCGGGAGCGTGCGGCGCCGGTCCTGTCCGAGAGAGCGGGTCTGTTCTGCGGTCTGTTTTGTCATGTTTTCTCCTTATTTGTGTCGTTGTTGTTCCTGTTCCCTCTGTTTGCTGTTCTGTTAAACTGCCCTTATCCCGACCCACCGGTTTCTGCCTCTTTCTTTCCATTCTCCTCCGCACGCCGGCGGGGGGAGGGGCGGCCACGTGGTGCTTTTGTTGCCGGTGGCAGCCGAAACCAAAACAAATTATTACTGTGCTATAGTTTTGCATCATTGTGATGTTACCCCAGAAAGTAAAATAATGTCTAGAAGTAAAGATATAGCACAGTATTCTGGGAAAGGGGGATTACTGAAGGTCCTCGAGGTGGTGTCAGAAAATCTAGAAATCTGTTTTAGCCTACCCAAGTGGCAGCATTACACTCCTTTAGAAATAGGGTGAAAACCATTAGGAAAAATTGAGCACAAAACAGCTATTGGTGTATGGCCAGTGTCAAAAAACTGAAATAATCTTATCTGTCCGAAAAGCAAGACATAACGGGGCTACTTGACTATAGTTCCTGTTCAAGGTTCAGCATGTATCAGGGATGAGTGAGATACTTTTCACAGCTAAGCTTTCACTTAGCTCATTCCATAGAAGCAGATACCCAAGAGAAGAAGAGTTCTGATTATATCACGTGCCTGGAAGAAACATGGCCTTTTCCAAAGTAGCAGGGTATTGAAAGTCTTTGAGAGCAATAGCACATGCACAGTATCCTATTCAAGGTTAACGAGCTCTTCTGCTTGATTTATATATACATTTGAAAAGAACTGAAGTGCAAAGTAATATAGCATGAACTGCTTGCTTGCCAAACGATTTAAAAAATGAAATAATAGAAACATATAAATGGTATATTTTTTTTAGTTACAAAGCTCAAAAACAATGCAAACATCTAAGTTGTTTAAGAACTCTTTTCCTGTCTCTCTTACATGTATAACAGCTTATTCTTTTACAGTTCGTAGAGTTTAAAACAGCAATGCCAGAAGGGGTGTTCCCACTGCTTGTGGTCATTCTCTTTTCACCAGATATTCCTGCTTCCCTTCACCTCCCCATCTCTGTTTGGAGGCAAGTTTCAATCTAACATTTCATTTAGAATACACATTTGCCCTCATGATTATCCTTTTCAGACAGTATGTTACTTTTTTCTCTGGATTTAACTTCAGCAATACGTTATCATTCTGTTACCGCTGCCTGTTTTACCTTTCAGTTTGACACCTCATGTATCAGCGTCGCCCCGCTTTTTTTTAGGAGGGGGATATGAATTGGCCTGGGTGTCATTTTACCTGTCTTATTCCCTGCCCTGAAAGGCTGTAAAGATATGTGAACTTTACTGCGTCTATAAATCATTCACTGGAAGCCAGAGAAAACACCTGAACACAGCCTGTCCCCAGTACAGAAAGCTCGATGTCCTGCTGATCTCATGCTGGGGACGCTGATAACGGACCGGTGTGTGTCTCCTTGTCCTTAGGTCCTGAGCAGCGTGGGGAGCTGCTTGTCTGTTGTCAGCCGGCTGTCCTGGAGACAATGTGAACAGTAAGCACACAGAGCACTGTATTTAACACCTCAGAGATGAGAGTTTTATCATATGCCTTTTCAGAGTGAGTGTTGGAGGTGAGAATGAACACAGTAGCACAGAGTACAGTGGCTGTCTTTCCTTTGGTTACATTCTCTTCTTTTAGCAGTATTTAACACATGCGGTATCACTTACACTGAACAGTCCACCTCTGCCATGCCCTGGACATCATGCCAGGTTTCAATCAGGTACATTATGATAGTCACCTGCTGCAGTGAATTACCTCCAAATACACCTTTGTGTGTCAGATTTTGCTATACAGTTTCAGAAGTCATCAGCCTCTTGTGACAGGCACTGCGGTGATGAGACAGATAAAGGGCAGAGTAAAGCATTCAAAGGGTAATGAAAAGAGTGAAATACAGACCACACATTTCGTAAAAGCAGTAAGGCAGTTGCTGTTATGACAGAAGGAATATACTGACAGGCGAAATAGAGATGTACCTCTTAATCCTCCAACTCTAGTGGAACTGAATGGTCATGATTGCTAGTGTTCTGTTAACTGTTCCCCATAATTGATGCACTTTAGTACTCCTGCTTGTGTCCATTCACAGAAGGGTCAGTGTGTGTGGAGAGGGTACTTCTGAAAAATGTATGCCCAGAAATGGTGCGGTCTTTTGTACAGTAATCTGGGTACCAGAATATAGCTGGCACATATTTACCACAAAGATATTAAGACTAAAATATTTGTGGCAAAATTTCAAAACAGGAATAAATTCAGGAGAAACATAAAGAATTGAAAACTGTGTTAATCAAAACTATTTAAGTATTTGATGAGTTGTAAAGAAAAATAGAATTTGCTTGGCTAGTTTAGCTGAGGTGAAGCTAGAGATGGTCTGCTCATGCAGTTGGTTAAGGACACATAGGAAATGAACGTTAAGAGCTTACTCAGCAATGCGCTACTTAGGGATCGACAAAAGTCTGTGGAGAGAAACAAAATACCTACTTAGGGCATCTCATTAGGTGTTTTAAATCATACTCCTGGAGGTCCCTCCCACACTCCATGGATGGAACATAAACTGTTAAGTGTGGTCCATGGAATCCTAAATTAAATGTCTGAAGTAGACTAATGTCTGTACGAATAACAGCCATGCAGATTAAACAACTTAGTTGGTAAACAACTCGAAATTCAGTATGACAAATCAATCTAACAGACCATTCTAGGGTGGCGTACAATTTATACCAGACTCACAAATGTCTGACAAGTGTTCAGCCAATGAAGAAAACTCACACTACCCAAGCGCTAATTCTGAATCACCTCCAATCCAACATTCAAGACTTTTGACCCGGCAAAGTTGATGCAAGGGAGAAAGCAGGAACCAGAGAATATGGTCAGCTTTGATGCTGAGAAAAGGAGAATTAAACTCCAGATTGCTGTTCTCTAAATAGCTACTACCAAGCAGCTGTATACTTCTCAAACAAAAAGCCTAAAAGCTTCTGTAGAAAGACAGAAGAGTAAAGTTGAAGTTCTGGAGAATAATGTGGTGTAACCAACTTCCTGACTTGCCAAGGCTCTTTAGTCTTTTAGTCTTGCTGGGTCTGTGTTTCTGCATTGGCAGTGAAAGGACAGTTATCTTTGTCTGGAGTGCAAGACTGTGGCTAGTGCTCATACAATGTTTTGAAAATTTGCTATGTTCCTACAATTTAATTCTCAAACATGGTAAGGGATGTAAATATTGCTGAACTTGAGCTGACCTGGTTCTCAGTGGAGATACTCAATGGTCAGTGTTGATAAAGAACACCATACTGGCAGGAGCTACGCTATGATACTGGTCACAGAATAACAGAATCAGGCCATTCTGTATTGGTTTGAAGTTGTACAAAGTTATACAAGCTTGCAAGAAAATTATTAAGGAAAATAGTTGAGATTTGATGCTGCCAAGTGCACTGATTTTTTTAGTTTATTATATGATAGACTCCTTGAACCTTCAAAGACTAAAAAAAACCACTGAAAAAAAAAATCACTGAGCTTGAACCTAAAAAGCTTACCTGTGCCTTCTCTGAAAGTAAGTACAGCTGATGGTAGAGTGTGCGAGCTGTCAGTGCATTATCAGACTCTGCTGAAATCTTCTAGTATTTTGGTTTATTTCTTAGTATATTTAAAGAACAGGTGGGAATTTTAAGGTGTTGGAAATGAAGTCCAATGAGGTGAAAGGAGAAAGTAAGACAAAGGCTGTAGCTAAGAAACATTCTCAAAATATTGTAAATCAAGATCCTACAGATTGGAAAACTATTCTTAATCACTTCACTCACCCGTGATAAAAAATAACGTGTTTACGGTAACTCATATGATTAGGGATGTTCAGTGAATTTCTTTCTTATTTTTTTTAAAAGAAAATTTGAGTTTCTACCCTTTCTTTAGATTTACAGTGTGATAAAAAGCAGAAACTAGAAGCAGGGTTAAACTGTATTTTGATATTCTTGTACAGCTTTTGAAAATTAAATTCCTTTTTTGACAGAAAATCTGAAAAAATGTCATTCAGAAATTCTATAATACTGGAATAATTTGGAAAATTTCCTGAGTAAAATATTGACTTTTTTGGGACAGCTTCTTTTTCTTAATTCAGTCTTCTTCGTAGGTTCTTAGTATCTTTTCTTCTCTTTCTTTTCTGTGTTTTTCTCTTTTACTCTAATTCAGGGAGCTTGATATTCCAAGTTTATTGTGATAAAGTGGTTTCTTTCATAACAGCTGCTGTTACATTGTATACTTTCCTTCCATCAGTATAGAATGAAGAAATGTATAGCTGAAACCTAACAAAATTCTACATTAAAAATCAAAAGCTCTGGTAAGATTAATTGGAAGCATAGTTTCTGAAGTTAAGTAAAGCTGACAACATCCATTTACAAAGTTCAAATGGCAAATGAAAAACATCTACAGTGAAGCAAAAGGAAGAGACCTATCTTATATAATTGGAGTACCTGAAGGTGCAATGCTCAGACAAGAGGAAGTAAAACAAAATGCCAAATGTAAGGGATGTTACTGGTGACTTCACACCACCAGATGAAGAACTCATATGAACAGAAGGGAAAACTAAGTCATGGACAAGTTTGGTTCAAAATTTCCACATGTATAGATGATGATGAATTGTGCTGAATAAGGTGGTGATGTCACATTTATTTTTTGCTTTCTTTTATTTGATATAATGGTGGCTTTGTAGCACAATGTATGTCTGTTAAGCTTTGAGCTGGTGGAGTATTCTAAGCATACATGCAACATTAGGTACAGACTTCAGATCTTACTGAGAAACAATGTGCCGTAACTGACTGCAAAGCAAAGCAGTGCATTTGTTTCTGAATTTGGGGCCTCTATTCCTGCACCCTTAGCATTTCCATGGCTGTCCACGCTCTGTAATAGTAATAAGCCTGAGAGGCTTCCTCTCTTTCAAAGGGCCACCGGCCACCAAGGCCTTTAATTTCAAAACAATACTCTATAGTTTTCGTATCCTCATTTTCAAGTGCCTTGTTTTGGCCTTTGAACAGATGACCATTAGAGATGTTGAACCCGCCGCACGAGGTAGCACGGGAGCACAGAGTTGTTCTGCTGGGGAGAGCTTAGACTAAACCTAAGCAATCCAAAGCAGTGGAGGAGAGCAGTAAGGTACAAGTGAGCCTCCCATAGAGTTTTCCAGCTGCTGTGCCAATGTTGCTGGCTTGGAGCCCTCTGTGCTGTGTACTGGGGATGGTGGGATTTGCATAAACATGAGTCTGCACCGCCAAGGGCTCTCCGTGCAATTGAGGAGGATTGCATGGACTGTTTCGTAAGGGCCTCTCCATGCATCTGTAATTGGGAATTTAGACACAAAAGCCAGTTCTTGTTGATATTGCACATTGCATATCCTGCGAGGTTTTCACGGAAGCATAAAGAAACAGTTCAATGTCTGCCTAACAAGTACTTTTTTGGGACTGCTTGTGCTATTACTGTTGCACAGTGGATGATGCCACCTGATTCAAAGCGTCTGAAAGGTTTAAATGATACAGGAACAACAACAGCAAAACGTTAGACAAGACAAGCTCTCTAATTGAAATGGTGAATGTAATATTTTAGTATTTTTAAATATTATTAGAGTGAAAAGGAGAAGGATAAAAGGACAAAGGAAATATTAGGCCTGGATAATACCCCAGAACAGGTAAAAAATACAGTACCCATGAGCCATGTGAGCTATTAAAACAGGAGACAGGCCAGCTGCCTCTTGGGATGAGAGTCTTACATCTTGCTGCTCGAAAAGAGATTATCTTTGCCTTTCACCGTATTCAGAATCTGTCCACTCATGATGGTCTAGCTGGTGGAGGACACAGATGTATGGAAAGTCTGCCTTATTTTCTCCTTTCTTTTCAGCACAGAATGAGGGTGGACGATTTTGGAAGTCTTTCTTTCTTCTTTTAGTTAATGCAACTAAATTTTATGTCATACAGATTGCTCCTGAAGACATGGTATGAGCTTAGACATGCTTATATTTCCTACAACCAATCTGATTTTATCTGTCAGTCAGGAATACTTTATAATTGGCAGCTGGTTCATACTTTTTAGCAAATATCAAGTAGAATCAGAACTTTTTCCCTTCAGAGATTAGTTCGATGTGTCTTTGATATTTCTGACAGCAGAACTTTCTGTTGTTAATTAGTATGCAAATTCACACTTCAGCACTCTGCAGATCACCACTGAATTTTAATAGGGTCCATCTAACACTTTATGATAAAATACTAAATTAATAAATGTATACAAGTACAGAGGAAGATTTTTCATATGCTTTCGCGGGTGCCTGGATTTTACTTAGCCGGTTTCCTAGTGTTTCTGTAAATTGTGAATTGTACACAGGTGATGTGGTTGGTTTTACTGTTCGTGGTCCATTAGAGGGGACTGACAGGAGGAGACACATATGCTTTAATAGCACAACAATCACAGTATGTCACAGAAGTCATCAGCTGCAGACTCTTGCCCGTAAAAAGCACCGTTTCTATCAGTTTGGATGTTGATGTGGTATCTTGTACGTCCAGATACTGCTGGCCTGCCTTCAGTGCTTTTTAAAGATTAGATACAGCATTATTACAAATATTTGAGAAGAATCATATCTCACATATACTTTATGTGCCAGAAATATTTAGTAATTTCCATCATTATGAGATGGGTAGAGGTTAATGCTTGCAGAGAAGATGCTGGATGACGTGTAAATCTGTCAACAAAACATGTAGGAATACATTTTGTGTGTTTTGGTGTAATTTTCATAATCTAAACCAGATTTCAAACACCAAAGAAAATTTACATGTAGGTATCCAGTTCAAAAGCCAAAAGTGATCCATGCTCATATATATTAACTTCCGAAGGTTTGGTGAGTATGGATGACAAATGTTTCATGCTAAACTTCAGGCAGGAAAGCACTTGGCTTCGTTGAAAAGCTGCTGCAAGACTCTTCAGAATAATTTCTAATGGTAAGGGAGAGGCTGTAGAAGGTGGATTTCAGTCACCTGTGAATAAAAGATGGAAATAGCTCAAGAGCTGAGTTTGACCTTAGCTCTTAGAAAGCTGACGATAAATGACAGCCAACCTCATTTGTGATGTATCACGAGGATCCATTTTGTTACAGTTGTTAGTAATGAGAAGCAAAGTAAAATGAAGTTGATCTTACCAAGTGTTTTCACCCTTTAAGTTCTGAACAAGTAGCCTTAACTGAGAGGGTCCTGAGAATTTTCAGAAATTTTCTGTCTTTCTGAGAAAAGCAAGTCTTCAGCCTCCTTAACTTCCTCTGGGTTTTCTAGATTTTACAATAGATTAAACTCATATTCTTAACAGTATAGCCATTGTGAATTTATTATTCTACTGTCAGCTGCTGCCTTTCAAATTTTTGTGGTGGACTTATCTGCATTTGAGGGCAGGTGTTTGAACATGCAGGAAGTTTTCAAACACCATCTTCAAAGAATCAAGCATTTTTCTCTCAAAAGAAAGTCAAAATTCTTCCACAGTCTTTTTCACCCCAAAAAGACATTCTTCAAGAGAAAATACTGGTAGGTTTTGAAGATCTGCAAAAAAAAATGTTGACTGTATATTTTTTAGTGTTTAGTATTACGGGATTATGATTGGAGCCACTTTTTTTCCCCAAAGATATAAAGACAGGATGTTCATATTTTCCAGATACTATTTTCTTACTTTCCTTTTTGCACGTCTCTTTCTATATGTGTGTATTTTAAGAACAGACTTCTGGGGGGGAGGGGGAGGATGAATTGTCTGGAAGCTATTCTCTCCTTCTTAGAATTAAGTGTTATGACCACAGCAATGAAAATAAGGAGGAAGCAATTACCAGCATTTGCTTCTCTTCTGTGTTAAAACAGATATGTTTAAACAAGCCTAGTGCAGTGGAGATACTCCAGCTTGATCTGCAAAAGATATACCAGCTTGAGTACTAGAAGGCTGTAGAGCCGTTTTAGCATGCCTCCTCCGATGCTGATTTACCAGCTACCTCACCAGAGCTAATGAACTGAGACACAGCACTATGCTAACAGGGAGGCATTACTTCCGGTATCCAGCCAGGCTTATTTAACTTTAGCCTGAGCATCTCTATGAAATGCTGTATTGTATAGACATATTGTGAAGCAGATATTATGTGCTTTTAATGAACTAGCAGGGAAAGGGAGGAGGGAAAAAGCTCTTCTGCCTGCACCTGTTCTAAAATTTTTACTCCGTGCTTTTTAAAATGCCAAATGGCTCTTTGAGAACACAGGAATTACTTGAAAACAGTTGGCTTTTTGGTATGAAAAAGAAGCAAGAAGATATAAAGGCTTTTTTTTGTTGACCAAATCTGTTAAAAAGCTGTGGTACTTTTTGAAAGAAAATGAAAAAAGAAATCAATGATTTGTTTGGGTCAGAAGACTATATAATTAATCTACTTTCAAGGTCAATTTGACGTGTGCAGAAAATAAACTTCTGAAACATAATAAAAATTCTCATACTACCTTCCCCTGTAGCATTTACTGTCACCCCTACTGGGAAGTCGTGATTTACATGTCTATTAAAAAGGAGTAAATTTATCTCTATTTATCTCAAAAGCTGCTGTTTAACTAGGTACTACTCTGGGAAGTAGTTAAAAAAAATGACTGCTCTGGAACTTTTCAGGAAGCTTACTGTATTATAGAATATCTTTTACCAATTGGAAGTGTTGGAGTTTTTTTTCAGCAATAACCAGATAAATTGAATTAACCAGATAAATTGATAAAAGGCAGTCCCAGCCTTGCCACAATGCCTAGGGATTTCCTCTTGACATCTCTATTCCCATTAATATCTTCTTCCTCCCGATTGTTTGAGAACCAATGTGGAAGTGTTTCTCAAGTTGTGTTGTGAAGTGTCAGCAGATTGTAATTTGGGTGGTGTATGATAAAAAAGCATCATAACTAGGATATGGAGAAAAGTATGGTTTCATTTCCCTTGCTCCTCAATGTCTCCCACCTATCATAGGTAGCCTTAAAGAATGTCAGCCAGCTCTTCCCTGTTTGTCCCTTGCTGTCCATCCACCCTTCACTACCATAACAGGACTAGCAGGTCCTGGAGTGTTGGCGTGGGTTACGGAAACGTTGTAACGATGTCACCCCAATATGAGTATAGATCGTTCACCTTTATTAGTCAGCAAAACAAGGTTTATCTAGCAAAGCGATTACAGCATCTGATTGGTTAGACCCCCAATCCATATATAGGCAAAACTACTGCAACTCGTTGTGACTGGTGCAGAGCTGCATCTCGATGTGGAAGCAGTGCTGTGGCAGGAAACAACAGCGTGGCAGGAAGGAAGTGACAGTGTGGCAGGAAACAGCGACGTGACGGTCCCCCTGCTCCAGTGTCCCGAGCTCGTCGCTCTACCTTCCCAACGGGGTTCTGTGTCAGCCGCTCCTAAGGCTCACCTCCGGATCGGAACCTGGGTTGCTCAACGGCACCAAGCTGTGTCCACTCTCATCCAGCCAGGACTCCACACTGCAGCATTAAAATGCCCTCTGCCTAAGAGCTGGCAGAATGTCCTTCTGTTTATTTGACTCCTGTTTAATGGAACTCATTACAGCTAAGTGAGACTGAAGGAGAGAAGGAGTTATAGCTGTCTCTTGGAGTTTTACATTCCTGGCCAGTGTAAGAAAGTTTTAAACCATTTGATGATAATAGCTACAGCATGCCAAGTCCCCTGGGAATATGCACAGATTACAGACCACAGATATAATGTGCTTGCAATGAAAAGCACTGTTAAGTCAGTGGGCTGCTTTATTACTCACTAAAGCTGTAACACTCTGCTTGTTAAGGCTAACAGCAACATTCCAAGTACATTAAGTGGTGCACACCTCTCTGAAGTGACTTTAGGTGTGGTTCCTTGGAAAGGCGTGTAAAACAGTTCTGTCCTGGGTACATCTTATTGTACCGGCAGTGATGTAACTTCAAAGGTAGGGAAGAACTGAGGAATGATAGCTAGGACTGTACAGAAGCACATTTGGCTTTAAGACCAGCTTGTGAGGATGTGGGTTGAGAAGACACATATATGACAGATTTGGACAATACTGGAAAATCACTGAGTGTTTTCCTTACACATTTGACCAACTGAGTATGTGTTACTGGTTGAGTGACACATTACACTTCTATCCTGCCTCTCCCTGCCCTATAAAAGACACATTTTAAAGTGTTTTACAATAAGCAGACCACAAAGTTAGAAACTGGATGATTCATGTCATTTTGCTTGTTGGCTTAAAGTTAGGCATTTAGTCTGCTGGCTGTCTTCAACCACCTGTTTTTCTGTGAATATCCCATCCTTAGACTGGTGTGCAGAGAAATGAAATGAGCTGCCCCTGCAACCTGGTTTTGATGTGAACAAAGTAAGAGTCAAGCATACTTGCTAGGAGTATTTCCTGTATTCTGAACTATAAGTTAGTGTTTTCCTGCCTAGCTTAATAACACAAATTCAGTTTGATATCTGTTTCTGTGCGTCGCATTGTTTACACTATTTGCTGGCAGGTAATGGGATTATTTAGATAAAACAAGCAAATGTGTTTTATGGAAGTTTCCTGCCAGTATGGCCATGTACATATGACAGGTACTAGACACATGATTTTCTTTGGTTGAGATGAAAGGAAAAGCTGTACAAATAGTTTCTCTCATGAAGCAAAAATGCAAAGCGAAAAAATTGTGTTACAATATTTTAGAATCACATGCAAAAGATACTTTCTGAATGTTGTGGGTTTATCAGTTTTTGCCAAAGATAACTTGCTTTGCTTTTGCTGAAACATCTGAGGACCAAGAGAGTTGAAAATCCAAGTTAACTTCCATTTGCTCCTGCATGTTTTCACAGATCAAATGTTAGCTGGAAGGTCCAGTCTGGGAGGCAACAAGTAGGTACCAAGGAATTTAAAAAGAGAGAGAGATCCAGTGGGCAATTTAAGAGCTCTTGCTTTAGAAATCAACGGTAAGGCAATCAGAGGCTCAAAAGGTATTGTTGGCTTTATTTGGTAGTAGCTTTGTTTCATCCATTGTTTGTAAGGTGGAAGAGTGGAGGAGACAAATTAGATACGGAGTATTACTGGGCATATACTAAAAGCTCTCTGAGAGGAAAGACGGAGGCAAGCATACATGATTTGGTTTACATAAGCACTTGCTGCTTAAGAGAATGTGGCTCCGAACAATCTGCAATTGGTGAAATGAGGACGGGGGGTTGGAAGACTCATTCTGCAGGTTTCTTTATGTTCATTTTTTTAATACTGAAAAAGTCATTTCAGGAAAAGGAAACATGAATGATTCCATTACAGAAAAACAAAGTAGGGGGAAAAGAAATGTGATGCCAAAGTAACAGGCTTTTGCAGTATATTCTGTAGCCAAATTGCTATAAGGGGAAACTCAGGCAGTGTGTCAGCAAGACCTGAAGACACTGTGACAGCACTAGTGGCAGATGATATACCAGAGAAGTGGGCATGACTATTCAGAGAGTTTTTGTCTAATTCTGATATCATTCACATCAGTCCATGGTAGGAACTGCTCCACAGGAGTCAGAGGAATTGCACAGCTTAAAACTGGTGTGGGATTTAGGACTTTTGTCCCCTGATTGAAAAGAAATGTCCTGACTCATATCTAATTCCCTGGAAGTGAATTTAAACAGGAATTATGGCTCACACTTAGAAATAGCACTGTAGATGCTGCAGAGATGTTGAGATATTGACACATGGCTATACAATATCCTTTTTCCTATTATTGTCATGATGACCTAAAAGCTGCCCCAAAACCATTATGCATGGTATTGATAATCAGGTTATGCTTTAGGAGTTAGTTGTGCAAGTTTTACTGATACTAGTACATGATATATGGTGAGACTGCAGCTGGAGCAGGGAGGCTATGTAATCGCTGGAGCTGCTGTTCTTCAGAATGTCATCTTTGTCATTCCTGGGGCTACGTGGATAGCTGCTAGAGCACTTGGATATGAATGCCAGTGAAAGAGGAAATTATCCCAGGCAGATCTGTAGGTTACAGGACAACAACCCATCTGGGAATTAGAGACATTCACATTCTCTAATTTGTCATTAACATTATTACAGTGCTATCCTAGCTAATTTTTGCTGGAGGAGCTAGTAGTAATTCTTACACTTAGGCTGCCTGCCACTTCTTATTATAGAGGGTCCTTGTAACCTTTATCTGAACGTTTTCAACACCTAAACTGCTTGCAAAAGACCTTTGAAATTCAGTAGTGCGGAAGCCCTCAGGGTAATAAATGTTCGCTACTACAGTCAGAAAGTTCTGTGAAAGATTTAGAGGTTTTCTGTTTGAAAAGTGCTGATTCCTCTAAAAGGAATCTTTGCTGATCCCAGACCTTGGACAGATGCAGAATGGAAGGTGTGGTTAAGATGACAGATAAAGGCAGACATACACAAAATGTCCAATACCCATAATGAAAATGAGACACGAAGCCACCTACCTGAGAACGGCTAGGCACCATGCACTTAAAATACATAGAATCTGTCATATGGGAGGCTCAGATTTTAAGTACTACTCTAAATTAGTGGCTTCAATCTGTACTTTTAATGTGCTAGATGAACGCTATATTGTCTGAGCTCTGGAGTTTGTAGTTATTCTTTCTCTCCTTCGTTAGAAACGAGAATTATGTCTTTGACATGCATTAAGTTGCTAGCAGTGTGGAAACTCCTAGGCAGCTGCAGTTCCCTTTGCAGGTACAAAAATATTGGCAGGTATGAAAGAGGATGTCAGGCCTTACTGAAACCTGCAGAAAAGTTTGACCTCACTAATAAATATACTGAATTACGCAGATGTGAAGCGTGTCATCTGATCAGAACCAATTTTAGAATGAGTGTGAATCTAAAGGTGGGGTTATTGCAGGACTAAAAGGACCACAGTTTGTAAAGTGTGTGGCATACTCATCCCCAGACTGACTAGTCCATTTTCAGCATTGATAGCGTAGTTCCTTCTGTGAAAAGCTGTTTTAAAAACATTTTTGTCTCAAAGATGAAGCTATTCTGTAACTCAGTCACCAGCAGGGGAAAGTCTGTCAGTTCATAAAAGGTGTTACTTCTGAACTCTAGGTTATATAGCTTTTAAGGTGACTGAGTGTATTCATTATTGATTACAAAGTGTCCTGCTCTACAAGTACTTGGATTGTTACACTTTAGAGGTGTTTCTCAGGTAATAAATGAAATGGACATTTCTCCAGTTGCTCTTTTGCAGCAGGTAAAATTGTTAGTCATGTGCAGTACTCTCACAGTGCAGCATGCCTGGGGATAATAAACACCCATTGGAAAACAGCAGTAACAGACCATTCCTTTCTGAGCTGTATGGTGATATGTAATGAAAATGTTAGTCAATAGAGGCTATTTTACCCCATTGAATTTCTTTTCTACTTGAGAAGTGAATTTAATGGTCATGGCAAGTGTTCAGATGACGCCTTTATGAACTCACATGCTCTATGTAGTGATATAGCAAGGCTTTTTATTACTTCAGGCCTACTGGACCAGCTTCATAAGTAAATTTTTGATGCAGCTGTCACATTTCATCTGCCCTGAGAAAAAGAAAAAATAATATTGCTAAGAGGAAATAGGAAGAGACTGGAATCTTTCAAATTACTCAACAAGGTGAAGGGAAGCTGGAAGGAAATCAGCTGTGATTTTTATTTCTCTCTTTTACTTTATCTTAGGAGTCACTGGTTCAAGTCAGTACTCCAGAGTAGTTTGTCCATGTAGTGCTTCAGTTCTTCCTCTATAAAATGGAAGAAATGGCATTTCCTTACTTAAGAAGACTGAAAGAGTAACTATATCAGTGAAACACTACATCAATTTGAGGCTGAAAAGCAACATATCTCTTCCATTATGAAAACTATTTTTCTCCAAATTTATTCCATTGAATCTCACTCTTAGTTTCTTAACTTTTATTTTCAATACAGTTTAAACAAAATTACGTGTAAGACCCCCTAAAATCCTTTCCCAATCATATCCTGCTTTCTGTGAACAGAACTCAATGAAAGAAGGCTCTGCAATCAAAATAAATGAGGAAAACCTAGGCAAAATGTGATTAGAAACATTTGCAAACCAACAGGTATTTACAGTATCATGCTGATGGTTTCAGGGTAAGTGGAATGAACAGATGATCACAACCATTAACAAATTGTTGATTATCAGTAGAGTGTATGCATGTTATCAGTACGTATGCCTGTATTTGTTGCATCTCATATGAGAAATAGAATTCTTAAAACAAATGTTAACATGTTTTGTTTCGCACTAGGGCATCCTGGAGATGTGGCCAATTATGCTGGTAACACCTTAAATTGCAACAGCTTAGCTTCTTGACTTAGTTTCTTTCCTCTCTCTGTATCCTCCAACTCTTGCTTGTTTTTTTGAAACCAGCAAGCTACAATGGAAAGTTGTCACATATAAACACTCTTTGTACTGACTGCTACGTGATTTTCCCATTATCCTTTCAGTAAAGGTCTCTCTTGCTATTGTCTTTTAAATGGTTCACTGCAGACACATTTTAATATTTCAAACAATTTCCTCTCGTTCTTTGTTTCTTTTAGAGGACAGAGTTTCTTCTCTTTTCAGAAAATTATAATACTGCTTTGATGACATATGAAGTTGCCTTTAAAGGCCAGAGCTTTGATGAAAGTTGGTGAATTCTTTTTGCAGTAGGAGTAAGTGTAGCTAAAAAAATTGCAACTGAAAAAAGGAAGACACAAAGACAAAATATTAAAATACAGAAATGAAATTATAAGCTGTTCATGTTATAATCATAGGATAACAATAATTAGTTCACTAAGTAAGCTTAGTTAACAAAAATTGGATTTGGATGCCAGTTAAGTGCTGGCAAAACTTAGATGCTGCAATTCTAGCATTTGTCACTTAAACTTGGAGGCACTGGAAATTCCCAGGCACCTGTGCTTAATGTGTGCCTATGGATCCAGACTGGGACATGCCCCGTACCAACACTGTGATTGCAATGCTGGTCAGCCGTCCCAAAGCAGAGGTGGTTACCTCAACACTGGGGACTGTGGCAGTCACACGTCGGTGTCTCTGGTGCAGAGAGAGAGCTGAAAACCTACACACTTTATACAGCCCATGGAGAGATTTCTGTAACCTAGGCCGAAGTGCACCTTAGCTGATAGAATATGCTAAGAACAATGAAACGCTCTTCTGAATAAAGCAAGGTTGAACAACTCTGTCACATAAGCACTGTGAAATGAAAGTGGAAGCCTGACCGTGGATTTTTTTAGGTCAGGGAATGGTTTCAGAAGCCTGCTAAGTACTAATTTTTTTCTGAAATATTTAAAAGCATGAGTTTGCTAGTGAAAACATCTGTGTCTATAATTTTGTACCTATAAATTCTGAAGCCTTAAACTGTAGCTTAAAAGCTTCTATATAGAAATTTCTTTTCTCTTTGGAGATTTTTCACCTTTTTGTAGATTCACTGGCATAAATCAAAGGAACTATATATTTACAACTGCAAGTGGATTTTAAAAAATCATATTAATGATACTTTTGTTAGGAAACTGTAAAGGCCTAGGACTAAATTACAGTTTTTGAACTTTACTTGAAAATTTATTAGAAAAAAATATTTTAGTGTTCTATGATTTGCTTTCTCTTTCATCTAATAACTTTTAACAGGAAAATAGAAAACATGGATCAGGAAATAGAAAACATGGATTGTACAGTAGCAAGATTGCACTGCAAGCAGAACTACTAACTTTTCAAAACTTACATTTTACTACAGATATATTTCCGATGAAATTTATTGTACTCTTCCACCAAAATTATATGTTCCAGTTTTCCCACTTCTGCTGTTTTCTCCTGGCCTTTCTTTTTCACCCAGGAACAAAGCGAAATGCAGATTAAACACGTAGTGGAAAGTAATCTGTTGCTCCCTTCTCCTAGTTCACTCAGCTACAGTGCAGAATATTAGCAAGTTTCTTTCTGTGCCTGTATTTGTCAAGCCAGATTGTCTTGGTTAGAACCTTTGTTTTTGACAGGTCTTGTTTTCTTTTAAAGAAATTCTGTCTCTAGGTGAAAAACCCCAGTACAGCACTTCATTTGGATGGTTTTAGGAGCTAAAGGGTAGACTAGAGACAGATTTCAGCTGATATAAAGCTTTTTTAGCTCCACAGAAGTGTTTCGTTAGGTTATTTCACCCAGGTACCAGGCAAAGAATGTTTTGGATGGGGAAAAGAAAGGTGAATTGTTGTCAACATACAAGTTTGTATGTATAAGCTATTAATCTAGGAAGACTTTTCGTTCTTAACCCGTTAGTTTAAAAGAAGGTTACTCTGTTAAAGAATCAATAAAGTTTGCTTAAAATGCAAAGGTGTGTAAGGAATACGCGGTCAAGATCAACAGTGTCACTCTTTAAACCCCTGCCTGATACTAAGCATCTTTAGGAAGGTGCTGGTTGCTCATGGCTCTGTCTGGCTTCAGCAGCTGCACTTGTTTCTCATGGGGTACAAGGAGACCTGAGGAGCCCCTGACGTGATTGCCGTGGGACCAAGGTGTGTGTTCAGGAAACAGGCACATTTTCCAAGGCAAAAACAATACTCTTGGTGCCTGCCAGGATGGAGCTGACACCATTTGCTAGTGAAGGAGACTTCTCTCTGCAGGACAGCATTTTTCCAGGGCCCTGAGCAAGCCAACAAGCCTTGATTGCCTGGAGCAGCCTCACCTGGGACCACCACCCACACAGCCTTCACACACCCACACTCTTCTCTCTCTTCTGGAGCCATATTTAAGCTGTGGCCATGGCTTCTATTCCTTTTCTGAGTCATGCTGTAGCTAGCCCTGTTTCCTGCTGTCCTGACTTGCCAAAGGGGATTCCAGAACTTACCCTGGACTTGATTGGTTAGCTGATCACTGGATGGCCACCAGAGCATGCTACTATCAGCAGCCTAGCCTTGCTTGTGTACTTCAGCACTGCACCCTGGTAGGTAAGATTGCTGCTCCTGCCATGCTGTGGTCAACTTCAGCTCTTGGTCTCTCTACCCTTGTGGACCAGCCCTGGTTGTGCTGCTCACTGATACGTCCATCAGCTGTTTCCAAATTGCCTTTATAATGGGAAGAAGATAACCTCTTGCATCCCTTGCTGAGCATAAGGTATATCTTCTCTGTACTGCAAAGTGCATACCAGGTATAAGTCAGTCTGTCTCACTTCTAAGAGTATATTGGTTGAGTCTATTTACTGATTTTCCACTTAAGGAATGAGTTTTGCATTTGCTAGACAACTCAGAGAATTCTTTGCTACTAAATTTTAGGCTATTGGATAGTTAGATTACCTTTAGAAAGTACAGGCTGCTCCTGTTTGTTTGTTTTGTATAAAACTACATAAATAGCTTTCATCCACCGCATCTGAGTGGGGAAAATGGAGCTGTTAAGGGATCCAGCAGAGGGTAGTTCCAAACTTTAATTGCCAGGATAGAGGGGAAAAGAAGGGTTTATGTGTAAACATAATGAAATCAGGAGGGACTGAATGGGGAGAGAGATGCAGTCTAGAACTAGCTACAGAGAACGCTGGGCAGCAATAGAAAAGGGTTGTTGAAGTGAAAGCCTTTATGTGAGAAGCAACTGTATGTTATCTTAAAGAGTCATTAGACAATTGGTTATTGAAATTTGTGATAATTCCTGAAGTCAGAAACAGAGACCCAAAGTGTGCCCTCCTAGAGAGCTCTCCCAGTAGTTGTCTTACAAACTTACACCATTCTTCCTTATCTTTGCTAACTTGGAATCTTACACTGAATTCATATTAGCCCTGCTTCAGAAGAAACAGTGGAGAACAATTTCATCCAACTTAGTCCGTTGACTGTAGGATACCTAAGAGAGTGGGAAATGCAGGCTTGAAGAAGCACAAGAAAGCATCATATGTGGGTGTTCTGGTTATAGATAGGCCTAAACATAAGCAGCACCATCACAAAATGGTCTTTAAAAGGAACCACATCCTTGCTAAGCTTTTGGCTTGTGCCTATGAGTTATGGGCCAAGGGTTCTCATGGAACTCTCAAGGACTTTCAGCGTTGTGTGGATTCTGGCACATAGTTGTTAAACCTCCCATGTCAGTTTCAGAAATGTGTCTTCCTTGTGAAGTAGTTACATTTAGTGAGCTATTAACAACTAGAGGCAACTTCAAATGTATCCAAATCTGGCATCAATTACAAGTAAACCTATGGTTGTTTCTGTCCTTGGAGGATGATAGGAACAGTAGAGGAAATTATTACTGATAACACGCACTTGCAAGACTTTATGGTAGGAGATGTTTGCCTCGTTAAGTCTTGGCTTACAAAATGTTGCTATTCATAGAATTGCTGACTAGTAGCAGCTACAACTATCAGTGATTGATCTTCTGATTGCTTTCATTATGGGACTTCCATCTACAAAGAACACTGTGTTTGGTTCCATTTTTTGCCTTTTTGACAAGGAGGGTTGTTTATAATGATAGCTCATGAATGATGGCCAAAATAGTTTGGGAAGCTAAGAAAGCTGGATCGTCAGAGTGGTTTGAGCTTAGGGCACATCAAAGCCTGACATCATGCAAATTTTCCTGTGCATTTCTTTTAGTCTTTTTAAGTGTCTGGCTTAATATTCTTCTCCATCATTAAATCTCTTTGCCAGGAGCTCATTCATGCCGTAGGGAAGTGTACCACTGAAGATGAGTTAACCAGTGTTTTTTATTCTAGAGCTATCTGGATAAATGCTTAGCATGCATATTTCAAGAGTGATAATCTTTGCTGTGTGTGCTAGATTCTGAACTGGCTGAAATTACTGTATTAGCATGGCAGTAATTGGATCTTTTTCATTTATCCCTGTTGATGTTCAGTCCCTTAATATGTGTTACAAAGAATGAAGTTAACTATTTTCACAGTGTTTTTGATGTCTGCTATGAGCTAAGTGTATTTCTTTTCTGTATGTAGAATAATAGTTGGTCTGTCTAAAGAGTTCTGTAACATTAATTTTTATGCATTGCTACTGAAACCAGAAGTTAGAGAAGCGATTAATTTACATATCCTTTTTTACAAAGTGTTTGTGATATTGAAAGACAAGCTTTACAGCTTCATCTAGACTCTTTTTGGAAGACATAATTGTTTAATATCAACAGCCTGAAATTCTGCCTTTGTTAGACAGGAATCTGTATCCAAACAATGCTCTTGATATTCTGTGGAAAGGTAATTGAAATTTGTCTCAGTCTTTAAGTTTACTAGTGTTTTGTCTAGTGATTATAAATTTACTGGGGTTTTTTATGATGGCAGGATTTATTACATAATTTTCATGATTATGAAGTTACCTCCTGTAAAAGTTCAAAATCCATTATATTCTAGACTCTTAAATTTGATTTGCCAATACTTTTTTCATCTCCTGATACTCAATTTTATTAGGAATTGCGAGAGACAAAATGAGTGTTGCAAGATAGGGTCCACTGGCATCAAGAATATTATTCCACTGCAGTTACAGAACAGCATGTTGCCCTTGATAAGAGACAATTTTGACAGGTATCTTTAATCCATCAAAAGAAACAACAATACAGATGTTTAAGGACAATAATTTCCCAGGTATGTGATGACCTGAGAACACAGTAGGAAATTTTACATGTAACTGTCTTCTAAGATAAGTCACTAGACTGTGTAAAAAAAAATTTGCTTTCTGAAAAATATCAATATGTATAGAAAGTCAGGACTGATCTAGTGACACTGGTAGGCATTGTGCTGAGCGCAGGACCAGCTGATAACACATTTTCTCTGATCTTTCATTAATCTATTGTTATACTGTAGGAAAATTTCTTGAAAATATTCCCTTTTGCTGACTCATTTTACTCCCTCTTACAATGACACAATGCTGGCTGTTCTAAAGAGAAAAGGACAAAGATTTTTTTCAGTCTTCTTGCATGTCCGCTTTTGTACTCAGGGTGCTAGGAAAGCCACCATTCCCATCTATCTGATCTCTTATAACTCTACAATTGCTAAATTCTCTTACAATTGCTGAAGTATTAATAAATAATAAGTTCTTTCAGCAGGTTTCATAGTATTTCATTGAATTTTGAAATGGTTAGTTGAAATTCAGCTTTGTGAAATCTTCCAAGTCCATATATTTTTATCAAAGTAAACTTATCTGTAGACAATTAGAGAGAGTTTAATACAAATAATTGTGTTAGTATCCGAGTTAATTTCCCAGAAGATTTATCAAGAAGAGTAGATCACACCAAAATTAATTACAAAGTCTTCTGTAACTTATTTAGCAAAGCCTCTGCTTATTTGCAAATAACAATTGGGATACTATCAATAATAGGACAACTTGAAGTCATTGAAAAAACTAATTAAAAAATTGTTTACATTTAGTGAAACAACAGTTCAGATCAGAATTGCCTTCTCAAGTGATAATTCATTGTCAAGATTTTTTTTTTCTTTCGTATGCTAGCTAATGCATTCAATGAATGATTCAAGCTAATTCTAGCTTCTTTCAAAATTCATCAGTAGCTGTAACCAGGGTAACCTGCAATTCTAATCTTGATTCACTCTAAAGTCTTATGCTGTTTTTATCAGATGTTATGGTGAACTCTTCATTTATACATCAGACATTCATTAAATCAATGAATCTTCTGTCTGAGGAGCTGTCAGTTTTCTGCAACATACAGTGGTACTGGCTCTAGACACTAATTGTTGGGGTTTTTGAGGTGTGTATGTTGTTTCTAGTTAGTTTTTCATTACACGCAAGCAGTGTTTTCTGATATATTAGTTTGGTAATAACTGACCAAAAAAAAGTCTTTTCCTGTTGTATCGGTATGTGAAAGTGAATGCTGGAAATTATTATATTCAATTTGGGAACTGAGGCACAATAACTGATAAATTTAGAAATGTAAATGGTGTTCCCTGTGCTCTTTGTTCCTGGTGCTACTGTGTTGAGCCATGTGGGTAATTTCTTGTGTCAGTTCAGTTAAGGGATGGATGTCCATATCAGGGGTATACATGTTTTTGGAGTAAATGTCTCATGAACACACGAGTAATTATAAAACGAGGAAGCAGGAATGGTAGTGTGCACAGAAAGGGCTAGTGTCTCAGAAGAATGCTATAGCCAGTAGAATGATTGCGTCTTGTATAGACAAACTATCAAAAAGTATCCTTCCTAGAATGACTTGGTTTTGGGGAAGTAACAGTCTTCTATATTTCATCCCTTAGTGGGGAGACTTGCTCGTGAGCATCTAGATAATTAGATAGATGTCAGTATGATTTAAGGTGGAAAGAATATATATTTTTTCACAGTGTGGATGATTACCTTGTTTTTTCGATATTTATTTTTAGCTAAATGAAAAAAGCGGTTATGATTATCTGAAATTGTTATACTGCTTGTGCATGATGGATATGCTATATAGAACACAGTTGATTTTCTTTCTAACTGCATATTGCACTTCTTGCATCGTCAATTATACTGAATGATAAAGTAAGAGTCACATTGGGATTTCATCTTTTTTAATTTTTATTATGAAAGGGAACAATCAAAATTCCATTAGCATCAGTGGAACCTGTACTTGTCCCGACTGCATGTTATTTGTGTCCTCCTCTCGCATATCATGCTTGTTGCTGAGCAGACTCTACATAGTCATGCATGTGAAATCCCCTAAATATCAACAGAGATTCCTCCTGCCAGGACTACTCATTGAATTCTATGTGGTATTCATATACATAGAACAGGAAGAGAGAAACAGTTGCTCTAACATAGACAACAATGCAGTATATATTCTGTGTAAGTCTTTCCACATTCCTAATCAGCTGTTCTGGTTTCTTTTAATTTATACTAAAAGATTTTTTTCTTTCTTTTTTTCTTTTTGGAGAATAACTCAAGTAATTTCTGTTCAGCTGTAGCCTGAATTATGTGCTGTTTAGTATAGGTAAGACTTGCAAAACTAGTTAATCTATGCATTTAAAAGCTTTCATTGTTGGTGTTGTTGTAGAAATGAAGAATGCAGCCCACTGTAGACCAATGTGTAAGACTGGGATAACGGAGTTTTTAGTTTTCGGGATCTCTGCGGATCATCCCAACCCCCCCTGCCAAAGCAGGGTCACCCGACCTTGTCCAGGCGGTTCTTGAATATCTCCAGAGAAGGAGAGTCTACTTCCTCTCTGGGCAGCCTGTTCCAGTGCTCCGTCACCCTCAGAGTGACGAAGTTCTTCCTCACGTTCAGATGGAACTTCCTATGCTTCAGTTTGTGCCCGTTGCCCCTTGTCCTGTTGCTGGGCACTGAACAGGGTCTGGCCCCATCCTCTTGACGCCCACCCTTAAGACATTTATAAGCATTTATAAGATCCCCTCAGTCTTCAGGCTAAACAAGCCCAGCTCTAGCCTGTCCAGGCTGAATGGCAGCACAGCCTTCTGATGTATCAGCCACTCCTCCCAGTTCTGTGTCGTCAGCAACCGTGCTGAGGGTACACTCTGTCCCTATGTCTAGGTCATCGATTAATAAGTTGAACAGGACTGGGCCCAGTACTGACCACTAGTTACAGGCCTCCAGCTAGACTCTGTGCCTCTGATCATAACCCTCTGAGTTCTGCCATTCAGCCAGTTCTCAATCCACCTCACTCTTCACTCACCTAGCCCACGCTTCCTGAGCTTCCCTAGGAGGATATTACAGGAAGCAGTGTCAAAAGCCTTGCTGAAGTCAAGGTGGAAAACATCCACTGGTCTCCTCTCGTCTATGCAGCCGGTCATGCCATCATACAAGGCTATCAGATTGGTCAAGTGTGATTTCCCCTTGGTGAATCCATGTTGACTACTGATAACCTTCTTTTCCTCTACTTGCTTAGAAATGACATCCAGAATGAGCTGTTCCATCACGTTTCCAGGGATGGAGGTGAGGCTGAAACACAGTCAAAACCATGGAGATCCACGCTCAGCCCAGTCACCCCTCTGCAGGGACAAATGAATATATGCACATGGCCGAAAAATGGCCTCGCTTCTTAGGTGGAGATTACTTAATCTCTCTTTCAGGTGATGAGGTGCCATGCTGTTCACAAATATCTGAATCCCTTCTTTCAGTAGAATCCATTTGCTATTGTGCAAATAGTCTGTATTTATTCTACACCACACACGGATCAGAGTACGGCTGCAGTAACCCCGGTTAATTTCAGAAGGCTTATTCCAGATTTATCCTACTTAGAGATAATAACGTGTGTATTTGTGTTTGAATTGCATGGCACAGAGTGTAATGAGGAGATGCATTGAGCTCCATTCTCAGTTGGCATAAATTAGTTCGGGAAAGTCAGCGGAAAAATGTTGGTGTACACCAGATTGACAAGCTAGATGGTCCATATCACTTTAGTTAAGCAACATATGAATGCTAATGTATCTATTTTGTTCTATTACAACTTCTGAAAATAAAAGACACTAACACCTGTGAGTTTTTCTTTTTTCTTTTTTTTTTCTATTTTAATTAGTTAATGAGTACTGAGGATATCAGCATTTGTAGGAAAGGAAAACTAAATTCTAACTGGGCAGTTTTCTGGGATATTAGCTTTTGGTTGATAGGACTTGGGTTCTTTCAACAGAAGATGTCTACATTGCTTAAAAAAAATGGAGTGCCTTCAAATCTGCATTTTATTGGTCTTCATCTGTAAATTTTTGGCAGAAAAGGTGAATGGAGATATCTGGTTCATCCTTTTGCACTCAAATTCATGGGGGAGATTCTTCATCTATGTTCCATGGCACGTTACCATTACAGCCCTGGCTGATGCAAAGGCAATGTGGTCCAGCTACAGTGGAAGCACATGCTTATCCCCGAAGCACTGCTGTGATACACAATGATATACTGTCTGATATAAAAATAACTCTCCTGGAGAAAATTGTCAGAGTTTAGGTGAAAATGCATTCTTTTTTCTTTTCCTGTATCTCTGTGCATTCACATTGGAAATTAAAAGGAACCTGCATGACTTCTTTCTCCATGTTCTTCTCCATGCCCTTCTCATGTCATGGGAGTACCTTTGCAGTCTGACTTGAGTGACAAATCTTTCCTCACTGCATGGAAAGGATCAGTTATACACATCACAGACAGTACAGTCAAGATACTCTGCAGTATACAGTTCCTTCTACTGGATCTTTCCTGCATGGTCCTGTCTTCTCTCTTGTATTAGGTCAGGAAAATGTGTTTTAAAATGAAATAAACTGTGGAAAAAAAATATTTGCAGTTTATGAAGGCAAATACCCTGGCCTCACTTCCTCTGCTGGGAGATTTTTATATGAATGTTGATAAAACTGTGATTTCACTTATTCCTTTTATTTGCTTTTTTATCCAGAATTTTTATTTTCACCTTTTTTAATTTAATCATGTTTCGTTACTTGGATTTAGATTTTGGAATAGGTGTCTGTTCTGTTTTAGGCTTGACAAAGTACTACACAAAATTATAGAGCTATAGAACTGTATATTGTCTCATTTTAATAATATTATCTGAATCAAAGGCAATATTTTTATTATTTCAATAAATATGCATTATATGGAATTGGTTCCTTGTTGTCTTGTGGATGCTTAAGACCATTAAATAATCAGTGGGTTTAGAAAAAGAAAATAAAACTGCCATGCAGTACAGTAGCCCTTTTCACCTCTCTGTTTTATTCCATCAATTTGCTTGCTTATGCCTGGAAATCCAACTGGTGGTCAAGTATTTCTTCCAAAATCTTCCTTGGTGTTCAGGGAAGTTTAGGAAAGAATAGTGTTTGACATTTTAATAAAGAACTGTGGTTTTATGCCGCAGTCAGCATGCTTGACTAGGAAACAGCCAGCCATGCAAAGAAGATAATGAAGATTTTTTTTTTATGTCCTTAGCTTGAATCCAGTAATCAGAAGAATAGTGTAGTTCTAAGACCTAATTTGAAGGTAAAACTGTGTTATTGAAAGCTTTTGTAGTTTCCCATTTTAATCCATAGGGTTCGGTCTGCTCTCAAAATGTTGTCATTATTCTTATGCCTGAATATTCCAAGTGCTGGAACAAATGTTGACTTATGATCATGGGGGTGGTGTTGGAAACAACACCACTACCTTGTTGCATTTATTGTAGTTTAACTATGTCCATTATTCCAGATATCTTTATCTTTCAGTTATGGAAGGATATAGGTTTTAAGAAGTGGGACATGTTCAAAAAATAGGTTCTACTCTTGGAATATACTCTGGAGCACAATAAGACAACTCAGTTTGCAAACAAGTGCAGTGCCATTTAGTAAAGTAAACATATTATAAGATAAAGCTCTTAACATCTGTTCTACCAAAACCATATTCTCATCTATCAGAACTTCAATTAGCTCTTTCAGTTATGCTGATAATCTGCATAGGCTCAAAAAGCTTCATGAGAGCATTGGAAGTTTGCACTAGAATAATCCTTTTAATAGGATTTGAAGCTGGAAATATTTTTTTTTTAAGAGTAGCAGTTTACAATTGTTATTCAACATCTATATATATCACAGGGGAAATATTTTTAGGTGTTTAAGTTCAATACGTGTAGGCCCTAAAACTTCAAGGATGCAAGCCTCATGGGAGATCAGAGGCAGTCTGCTCTGCTCAACTTCATAGGTGTTTTGTAAATCATCACTTTAAAATGCGGGATGATGTTCAGTGATCTTGAGGTATCGTAGGTTCTGTCCAGTACAGCAGGAAGATAGGAAAAGGGAAGAGATGGTGGCTAGTCTGATTTTAATAATAATGGTTGGTCTGATTTTAATAATGATCTAAATATTGGTCTTATCTTTTGGTCTTAATGACCTAGTTCAATATTTTCTGGACTTGAATGAACTTGCTTCTGTGGTTTTGGATTTTGCTTGTTTGTTACAAGGAAACCTGAAATTTTCTTCCCTACAGATTGCTTTTATTTCATTTTCTATGTGGGGAGGGGGAATTATTGACCTCTTCACTGCCAGTCCTTAAATGCTTTACAGATGTTTTGTGTGCAGGAACAATCAGCTCTAAGTCTGTGCTAGCAAAAGCCATTACGTAGACTAGAGATCAGGGAGCTGGATAACAAATTTTCTTAAACTTCTGCTTAGAAATGAAGCAAAGACTAGACATTGTATGAGTGTCACACTAATCCACTTCATCATGCAGGGATTTTTTTTTAAATGCTCAGCATCTAGTGGCATAGTGTAATAAATCTGAGCTTGTTTTGCACTTTGCATGTTTGTGAATGGTGTCAGAGTGATCATATGCTTGCTTTTGACTTATCAGAAAGCCAGCAAAACATGGTGAATTAAAGTTGCCAAGTAATTCTTATGTTTGAATCGTCTTGAATTTGCAGGTTTATTGCATTCCTGTTGATTTGGTGAAGTATTACAAAAATACTGCTCTTTTAAGTTTTTTTGTTTCTTTCTACATTAGTATATCTGAGTTTTATATGATACTTCTTTTTTTGAAACAGGAGTTTTGCCACACACTTTTATTTGGAAGAACGGAAGGTGACGCTTGAGCTAAAGCTCTTTTAATCACCTTTCAAATTAATAAGAAAATGTTTCCAATTAAAATCAATATTTGAATAACTAATAGTTGACTTACTAGGAAGGAAGCAAAGTCAGGAATGTTGTTAGGATGTGTTCAATGCAAATTGTGGGAGGAGAGTGTCATAGGAAAGAAACTATCAGTGCCTCGAAGTAGTGTGTTTTTTTTTTTTTGCTGTAGGACATCCTCCAGCAGCCTGTTCAAGATGGTTTGAATGAATTAATAAACAAAATGTGTTGGCGTGGGTTATGGATCCGTTGTAACGATGTCACCCCAATATGAGTATTGATCGTTCAACCTTTGTTAGTCAGCAAAACAAGGTTTATATAGCAAAGCAATTACAGCATCTGATTGGTTAGACCCCTAA